>JGI12287J12850_1000084_pt1 | contig 75798 bp, 78 predicted proteins | sample TtaePargueraPR_3_FD_12850 | JGI IMG/M metagenome (IMG submission 12850)
AAAAAAAGCGGGGCCTGCCCGATGCAGGCCCCGCAGGGCATAGAGGAGAATGCACTATGTGACGTTATGTGGTCCCGACTTCCATTTGACTTTCAAGCCAGGTTCTCACCTCTTCATTGGGGGCGTACACACCCTTGAGATTGCTGACGGACTCGAGGAACCGTTGACCGATATCCCTGGGTAATTCCAGTGATACCAACTCCTTTGCCTCCTCGGAGTTCCTGCGGATGAGCATGACCCTGGGGTTTTCATCCCATGCATACACTATGAAGTAGTTGCTGAAATCCGCCTTGGAGGTCACGGGACGGTGCTGGGCATGCCATGAGTTGTTCCCCCATTCCAGATACATGGTCACCGCATCTTCAGGGGTCATGTTCCAATCTATGTCCAGATGCCTATAGTCTCGCAAATTTCCCATATTCCCTCCTTGGTTTCAGCCAAGTTCTTTGCTCAACTTGAGTTAATAATAACTATTACTATCAAATTGTCAACAAAAAAGTCGCTCAAACCCAGAGACTGTTCAAGCGACTAAAATCAGATAAAACGAAAAGGGATAAACAAGTATCCTGAAAAAGGGGCCTTACAGCCCCTGTATCGACTATTCCTTGTCCGGCGCCCACTTGGGGTCGCGATATTTTTCTGGATTATAGACACGCCAGTCCGTGCCGTCGTCATATTTTTCGTCCGCTCCGGGGAACGGCGTGTAGACATGCCCCTGGCTGTCTTCCTCGGCCCGATATTCCAGCTTGTTGCGGTCAATTTTCTCCATGACATAACCCTCTATTTTAGCTTGAAAAGCTGTACCTTTCCCCCGTAAAGCCAGGGGCGTATGGCCTTACCACACGCCACTTTCCTGCTCCAATTATTATCATGTGTCAAGTTACGGTTCCGCCCCTGTTCCAGCCGCAAAATACTGGAGGGCATCAACTGCTGAAAATTCTTAACTTTCGTGCTGTGGAAAACGTCAGGCATCTGTTTGCCGAAAACAATACCTTCAAATCAACGCCGTTTTAGAAGACTACACCTCACTCCCTTACTTCCTGAACAAATTCTTGATGGCCGCGATGCCCATCTTGCGTCGCAGAAAGCCCAACTGATTCTGCAGCGGCAGGTGCTTGGGGCAAACATCCTCGCAAGCCAACAATCCCATACAGCCGAATATGCCCATATCATTGCCGATGATCTCGTAGTAGTTCCTTTCGGAACGTTTGTCCCGGGGGTCCACCATGAACCGGGCGATACGATTCAAAGCAACGGCACCCATGAAATCGTCCCGCAGGCGGGCCGTTCCGCAGGCGGCCACGCAGCAACCGCACTCAATGCATCGGTCCAGCTCGTAAATATCCTCGGCGACCTTGTTGTCCATACGCTCTTCAAGTTCATTGTCCTTGAACACACGCTTGGTGTGAATCCAGGACTCTGTCTTATCGTACATCTTGCGAAACCATGTGCCCGTGTCCACGGACAGGTCGCCTACCAGCTTGAACACCGGCAGCGGCATCAGGGTGATTTCCGTAGACAGATCGCTGGTTCTGGTGTGACAGGCCAGCCCTGGGCGACCGTTGATGACCATGCCGCAGGCCCCGCAAATGCCCGCACGACAACAGAAATCAAACTGCAGGGAGGAATCCTGTTCTTCCCGAATACGGTTCAAGGCAATGAAAAGAGTCATTGCATCGGTTTCCTCCACCACGAACTCGTCGGTATGGGGGGCAGACTCCGAATCTTGGGGGTTGTATCGGAATATGTTGAATTTCAGCAATCTGGGCATACCCTACTCCTTATGGTCAGCGCTGATGACATCCATCTTGCCGTACCCCCGGTCTCCCGGAGGGATCTCCATGGTCGGGGACGCCGGTTCGTATTCCAGAGTGGGCAGGTCATCATCGGGTTTCTTCCAATAGGCCAGAGTGCGATTCAGCCAGTCTCGGTCGTTACGGGCCGTAAAGTCCTCACGGTTGTGAGAACCGCGGGATTCAGTGCGTTGCAACGCGCTGTAAGCGATCATGAGCGCCAGCTTGGCCTGCCCTTCCAGTTTGAGGGCCGCAGCCAATTCCGGGTTTGCCCCACGCCCGTTGGACCGCAAGCCTACGTGGCGGGCACGGGCCAACACATCCTGCAGAGCTTTAACGCAAGTTTCCAGCCCCTCCCGGGTACGAAAGATGTTTGCGCCCCTGTGTAAAGCCTGCCGCATGGCAGCCCTGACCTTGAAAACATTCTCGGAGCCGTTCGTGTTATTGATGACGGCCGCAATGCGTTTCTGCTGTTTCTTGTACTCGCCATCAATGATGGAGGAATTGAAAATCACCTCACTGCCCTGCACGTACTCCACGAGCTTCTTGCCCACGATTCCGCCAGCCACCACTGTTTCAGCCAGTGAATTACCACCCAAGCGGTTAAAACCGTGCATATCCCAGCAGGCTGCCTCCCCCGCGCTGAACAGGCCTTTCAGGCCGTAGGCGGCACCGTCCTTGTTGGTGCGCACACCGGCCATGGTGTAGTGCTGCGTGGGCCGCACCGGAATGAGTTGATGAACGGGATCGATACCCAGAAAAGAGGTACAAATCTCATACACCTCCCTGAGCTTGCCCGTGATGTGCTTCTCGCCCAGATGGCGGATATCCAGCCAGAGATGTTCTCCATAGGAACTCTTGACGCCCTTGCCTTCCCGGATGTGGTGGGTCATCCAGCGGGAGACAACGTCGCGCGAAGCCAGCTCGGCCTTTTCCGGCTCGTAAATATGCATGAAACGCTCTTCATCTACATCCAAAAGCGTTCCGCCGTCGCCTCGGCACCCTTCCGTGACCAGAATATCCGTAGGTACGATGCCCGTGGGATGAAACTGGATGGCCTCGGGGTTGCCGATAGGAACCACACCTGATTCCACGGCGATGGAGTGCCCACCGCCGTCGCAAATGACCGCGTTGGTGGTGTTCGGATAAATACGTCCGAACCCGCCCGTGGCGACGAGGGTGGCCTTGGACAGATAGGTGAACAGTTCGCCTGTACGCAGGCTGCGGGCGATGACCCCGAAACAGGACTCGCCGTCCTGCAGCAAGGCGATGGCCTCGGTCTTGTCGTGCACCTCAACGCCGTGCTGAGCGCAGACGTTGTCCACGGTAAACAAAACCGCATGGCCGGTTCCGTCGGAAACATGGCAGGTGCGCCATTTGGCCGTGCCGCCGAAAGCACGGGCCGTGATCAGTCCTTCCTTTTCAGCCGCTTCGACCTTCTTGTATTGAGCGCCGCCCTTGAAATAGGAAGACTCGCCGGGGACAACGCGATTCCAAGGTACGCCCCAGTGGGCCAACTGACGCATCTCGATTGGCGCGCGATCTGCGAAAAGACGGGCCACCTCCTGGTCGCAGCCCCAGTCCGAGCCCTTGACCGTATCCGCGAAATGCACGTCAGGACAGTCTCCTTCTCCCATGACGCTGTTGCCCAGCGAAGCCTGCATGCCGCCCATGGCGGCAGAGGAATGGGATCGTCGGGCCGGAACTATGCTCAAACAGATGGTGGACAGCCCGGCCTGGGCCGCCTCAATGGCGGCACGCTCCCCGGCAAGGCCTGCCCCCACGACGAGCACGTCTGTATATACTGTCTGCATGGTCACTCCTCACCTAGTTTAAGAACATGAACCTGAGCAGGGTCAGAAGGCCGATGGTGATGAAGCCAACAGTCAGGATGTTCTCCTTTTTCTTGAACATGCTTCTGGAGTCATCCTTGATGAAGCCCCATTTGACGGCGATACGGTAAAAACCGATGCCCACATGCAGCTCCACCAGCGGCAAAAGGATGAGATAAAAGACGAACCAGAAACCGCTCTGAATACGGGCGGCCGATTTGGCGGCGGTTATGGGCAGATCCGTGAGCACCACCCACATGTGGATGGCTCCCATAAGCAGGATGATCATGGCCGATACCGCCTGAATCACCCACATCCAGGTATCACCGTGACGCATCATGCGGGCATGGGACCAGATGGTTTTCTGGGCCTCAAACCGAAATGGAACCTTGCGGGCCGCCAGAAAGAAATGAACCAGGAACACGAGAAAAATAAGTGGCCCACCGACCTGGGCCATGCCGGTCGCTTCGAAAAACTCTGCAATGGCGTTCATGACGCCAGGGCCGATCAGCACACTGGATACGAGAATCATGTGACACCACATGAACAGAATCAGCCCTGCTCCGGATGCCATTTGCATGAAATCGAACAGACCGTCCCAGCGTGCGGATCTCCCGGCAATGGTGCGGGAATTAGTGGACATCAACTCCTCCGAGCCGTAAGAAATCATTGAACTGAACCGTTTGATTTTCATGACCTTTGCTCTGTGTCTTGTCAATGCCACGCGCCCATCCCCAGACAAACCAAAAGCGCTTAAAATACTGAAATAATAAAATAATTAAACGCAAAGACAAAGCTTCATCCAACTTTTCATAATCTTTTACATCTTTCCCCTTTGCCTTCCACGAAACGATTCTTATTATTCCTCTACGTTTTCATATGGAAAACCAGTCTCATTGACACACCTGTGTTGTAACAATACAACTCCTTACCGTTTCATCCTGCAGATAAGGGATTACACGGAGTGACATCATGTTCAAAAAAATTATTATCTTCGGAGGGCTGCTGCTTTTCTTGGCGGCCTGCAACAGCACTATGAAAAAAACACCCGACACGCCTCTGGTCCCCCCGGCATCCGCCGCCAGCGACGAGCCGATGCTGGTAAAACTCAAAAACGGACTCACTGTACTCGCCAAACGCGACGAGCGTTTTCCCCTGGTCAACGTCCGCCTGTATGTCCATGCAGGATCGGCCTATGAGACCCCGGAAATCGCCGGGATCAGCCATCTGCTTGAGCACATGGTATTCAAAGGCACGAAGAAGCGCGCCCCGGGCCAGACCGCCATGGATATCGAATCCGTGGGCGGCGGCCTCAACGCTGCCACCAGCTTCGATTATACGGTCTATTATGTGGAAGTTCCGAACAAGGAATGGAAACTCGGCATGGATGTGGTCACGGACATGGCCTTTGACCCGGCCATAGACCCCGTGGAGCTGAAAAGCGAACGCAAGGTGGTTCTGGCCGAGCTTGAGCGCGGGGAGGACAATCCGGGCAGCCGGCTGTTCAAGTCCCTTCAGGGCATGCTCTGGAAAGGCACGAGCTATGAATGGCCCGTCATCGGCTACCGCGATACGGTGTCAGGCCTGAGTTCCGAGGATATCCACGCCTATATCGACAGGCTGTACCAGCCTCAGTCCATGCTGCTCACTATAGTGGGCGACATTGATCCGGCTCAGGTGGTGGCCGAGGCCGAGAAACTCGTCGGCAGCCGCCCCAACAACCGGGAAGTTCTGCCTCCCACCCCCTTCAAGATGCCCACCGAGCCCATCGGTCCTGAATTTTCTGTGGTCAAAGGCAAGTGGAACAAAGTCTACCTGGGCGCGGCTTTTCCCATCCCGAACCTGAAGTCCGGGGAACTGGCCGGGCTGGAAATGCTCTCTCACCTGCTGGGTGGAGACGACACTTCAAGACTCTACCGCAAATTCAAGTACGATATGCGACTGGTGGACGACATTTCGGTGGCTCCACTCAGCCTGGAACGCAGCGGATTCCTGTACGTCAACGCCACGCTGGATTCGGAGAACGTGGAACAATTCTGGACCGAACTCATGAAGGAATTCGCCACATTCGATCCCTCGGTGTTCACCGACCGGGAAATCGAACGCGCCCGCCTCAACCTGGAGGATTCCCTGTTCCTGACCAAGGAAACACTGTCAGGACTTGCCAGCAAGATCGGATACTTCCAGTTCTTCGAAAACGGCGAACAAGGCGAGGAAAACTACCTCTTCGCTCTCAAACATGTCGACCGTGAAGAAATGGCCGAGGTTTTTCACAAATACATGCGCCCGACCAGGCTCGTGTCCTCCATCCTGGTGCCCGAAAGCAACGGAGTCTCCGCAGACAGGCTCAAGAAAATCACAACCGCCGAATGGAACGGCATTGCCAAGGCGGAAAAGGAAAAGGCTCAGCAGACGACAGGTAAAGAGATCATCGAACTGCCCGGCGGCAACAGGTTGGTGCTCCTGCCCGACTCCACCCTGCCCTACACGGCCATGTCCATCTATTGGCCCGGCGGTGACGGTGATGTGCCCGCCGACAAGCAGGGCTTGGCCTCCCTGGCGGCCAAGGTACTGACGAAGGGCACCGAAAAAATGAATGCCACAGAGATCGAGGACTTCCTGTCCGATCACGCGGCCAGCATCGGCGCAACTTCGGGCCGCAACGTCTTCGCTTTGGAGTCCAAATTCCCGTCACGGTTCAGCAAAAAAATCCTGCCCCTGATCGAGGATGTAATACTCACGCCGGCATGGCTTGGCGAGGAAATCGAACGCGCCAAGGAAGATCAGATCGCAGCTGTCAAACAGAGCGAAGACAGGCCTCTGGGACTCATGTTCCGGCACCTGTTCCCGTACCTCTTCGCCAATGCGCCATACAGCTACCTTTCCGAAGGCACCGCTGAAGGCGTCAAAACCTTGCAACGCAAGGACGCCGTGGACTTCTGGACCAGGCAGTCCAAGGAACCCTTTGTGTTGGCCGTTGTCGGAGACTACGACCGCAAACAAATCACCACATTCGCGGAACAGATTGCCAAAGCCATGAAGACCTCCGCTCCAAAATATGTATTCCAGGACGCGGTCTGGAACAAAGAGCGGGAAAAAACCATGACCCTGCCGGACCGGAACCAGGCCCACATGTTGCTGACCTTCCCTGTCCCGGGCAAGGATGACCTGGAGGCCTCGGCCGAACTCAACGTGCTCAAGGCTGCGCTCTCCGGCCAATCCGGACTGCTCTTCCGCGACATGCGGGACAAACAGGGCCTTGGCTATACAGTGACCGCCATCCTCTGGCAAACGCGTCAGGACGGGCTCATGGCCCTGTATATCGGCACCCAGCCCGAAAAGGTGGACCAAGCCCTGAACGGTTTCAACAAGGTCATCCACGACCTTCAAACCACCCTGCTGCCTGAGGAGGAAATCAGCCGCGCGCGCAATATCCTCACAGGAGACTACTACCAGGAGCACCAATCACTCCTCTCCCGAAGCCGCGAGGCAGCAAGCCTCATGGTCCAAGGCTTCAACATGGAGCACAAGCGCCTGGTTATTGATCGCTCCAAAAGCGTCACGGCCGAAGAAATCCGCGACCTGGTCCGCAAATACATGACGCCTGACAAGGCCTACCTCATGAAGGTGGTTCCGTAACGGGCGTTCAACAATATGACGACTAAGGCCGTTCCTCACAGGACGGCCTTTTTTTCTTGACATCGCTAGACCGATCGGTCTAGCGATGCCGAAAATGAGTGAAGAAACCAAAAAAAGAATTATCGAAGCTGGAGCCGAGCTGATCCATACCAAAGGCTTCAACAATACGGGACTCCAGGACATTCTCAAGGCTGCCGGGGTCCCCAAGGGGTCTTTTTATTTCTATTTCAAGAATAAGGAAGACTTCGGAATTGAGGTGGTCAATCATTATGCCCAGTTCTTTCGCGCCCTGATCAGCGATATCCTGAATGATGAAAGCCGCCCTCCTCTGGAGCGCCTTCAATCTTTTTTCCGTTGGTTCTACAACTATTTTGAATCCCACGGCTACAGGCGGGGCTGCCCCATCGGCAATCTGGGGCAGGAAATGGGTGACCTGAGCACCGCCTTTCAATTACGGTTGCAACAGTCCATAGACGGTTTAGCGGCCGCACTGAAAAAGGTGCTCCTCGAGGCACAGCGTAACGGCGACCTTGCACACAACGTGGATTGTGGGGAAATGGCCTATTTCATCATCAGCGCTTGGCAAGGAGCGATGATCCGCATGAAGGTAATGAAAAACGGCGAACCGTTGAAACTCTTCCACAAGTATGTGTTCACCCAATTGCTCAGGTCCTGATGACCAGAGTGTTTTTATTTTTCGTCTCAATAGACGACCGGTCTATTAGTTAACCGAAACAAAGGAGAAAACAATGTTCATGCTCAACTATGTAACCCCGGAACATGCTGAAGGCGTCACTGCTGAAATCTACAATTTTTTCCCCAAGAGAATGGGAGTCCCGGCTCCGATGCAACTATTGAGTGTCAGCCCTGAATTGCTTCAAATCCAAGCGGATTCCATTGGCCATTTCATGCGGCAGGGCGAAATCGAGCATTCGGTCCTGGCGGCTATCCGCTATCTGGCGGCCCGCTTATTCGACTACGACTACTGCCGCCAACTCAATGAGAAAATGCTTATGGCGCAGGGCATGACCAAACAGGAACTTGAAGTCATGTGGACAAATCCCCTCGACAGTCCCTTTGATAAAAATGAAAACGCCCTGTTGGCGTTTGTCGTCAAGTCGCTCAAAAATCCGATGGAGATCGCGCAGGACGACATCGAGCAACTGAAAAAGATGGGCTGGCCGGAAAAGGCCATTTTCGAGGCAACCGCGCACGGAAGTGCAATGCAGGCGCACGGGACTCTCTTCAAAACCTTCATGAAAAAGAAGTAGCGGCTGAACCGCCAGGTGAGACTTGCGAAGAACAAGGTTCCTGAGATACACAAATTGAACGAAATCAATCGTATTCAGGAAAAGGAAAACATATGGCCCTTATCTTCGGTTCGCCCAAACGGCAAGCTCCCAGGGAAGAACAGAAAAGCGATCATCGTCTCAGGCTCGCCAAGGAACAGTATCTGGCGGGCAACCTGAAGATCGTGACGACAGAGGCTGTCCCCGGCAGGGATATTGTGGGCGCGTTCGGCCTGCTTGTCTGCCGCAGCTACAACTTTGACAACGCCTTCTACGGCCTCATGGCCCAAGCCATCGACGTCAATGCCGACGCCATCGTGGGCTATCGTGAATCAGTGGCTTTCCACCCTGAGGGAGACAAGTACTACTCCTGCTACGGGACGGCGGTCCGTCTCAAACCCTTCAAAAGTACCAAACGTTAAAGCAAAACCGGGAAAGTTCACAGAACTCTCCCGGTTATTCCTTTCAATAACAAATATTCACCTACTCTCGCACGCCCAATCGCCTGTCCAAAAGCAGGAGATCTGCCAATGTCATCGCCATCATGGACTTGAGAACAGGGTTGACCCTGGGGATGGCCGAGATATCGTGCCGCCCGCCCACACGAACGCAGACCGTACCGCCGTTGCGATGCATGCACTGCTGTTCCTTGGCGATGGACGGAATGGGCTTGATATAGGCTCGCGCCACAATGTCCTGGCCGCTGGAAATGCCACCGAGCACACCCCCGGCATTATTGGAAGAAAAACCGTCGAGGGTCATGTAGTCATTGTTTTTTGAACCGACGTTTCGCGCGGCCTTGCAACCCGCGCCGATTTCCACGGCCTTGACAGCGCCGACGCTCATGAAGGCATAGGCCAACCGGGCGTCCAGTTTATCGAACACCGGTTCTCCAAGTCCCGGCGGAACTCCAACGGCGCGCACTTCGACTACTCCGCCCACGGTGTCGCCCTCGCCCTTGACCTGGGTGATGCGTTCGTCCCATTGCTTCACGACGCCGCTGTCAGCGCTGAAATACTGGGTACCCTGAGCAGATTCATAGTCGACCCCCTGAACCGGAATACCGCCCAGTTCCGTGGTATAGGCGTACAGGGAAATGCCTTCACGGCGCAGCAATTCCATGGCGATGGCGCCACCCACCACGCGGGAAACGGTTTCTCGGCCAGAGGAACGGCCTCCGCCGCGGTAATCCCGCCGACCGAATTTGGCGTGAAAGGTGAAGTCGGCATGCCCAGGACGAAATATATCCTTGATGTCGGAATAGTCTCTGGAGCGTTGGTCCTCGTTTTCAACGAAAAAACCGATTGGAGTGCCGGTAGTCTTGCCCTCGAAAACCCCGGAGAGAAGCCGAACCGCATCGGATTCTTTGCGGGCCGTGGAAGCCTTGCCCGCTCCCGGCTTGCGCCTGTCCAGCTCCTCTTGAATCATGGCCTCGGTCAGAGAAATGCCCGCCGGACAGCCGTCCACCACCCCACCAAGGCCGGGACCATGGGATTCGCCGAAAGTCGTCAGTTTGAAAACCGTTCCGAATGTATTGCCGCTCATGCTTTTTCCTAAGTGTTTTCCAGTTTCAGGACATCATCCCCTTTACCGAGAATGGCAAGAGTATCCCCTGTGGTCAAGACCGTATCCGCCCTGGGAATGAAGCTGAACTGCTCGTCCCCGTCCTTTCTGAAGGCCACCACCTGCACACTGTAGTTGTTGGTCAGGTCCAGGTCCCGCAGGGTTTTGCCATGCCACTTATCTACCCGGATTTCCCTGACAACCACGTCCTTGCCCAAGCCGAGGTAGTCGAGCAGACCGGGAACGGCCATACGGTGCGCAATCTGTTGGGCCACGAATCGTTCCGGAAAAATCACGAAATGCACACCAAGCCGTTTGAGCACCTTTTCGTGCTGCACACTGACGGCTTTGACCCAGATCTTCTTGACGCCGAGTTCCTGCAGATTGAGCACCACAAGAATACTCGCCTCCATGGAATCACCGGTGGAAACGACCACCTGTCCCAACTCCCCGAATCCGATCTGCTCCAACGCCTCAAGATCCGTGCCGTCAGCTTGAAAGACCTGGGTGATATCCCCTTCCGCCCTACGGACGTTGGCGGCCACTCTGTCCACGCCAACCACATTATGCCCTTTCTCCTGCAGGGCTGTGGCGAAGGCCAGTCCGAATTTGCCGAGGCCGACAACGCCGACTTCCAATTTAGGGGCCATGATACACTCCTTATAAACTTATTCTCTACCCCAGAGGCAGATCATCCTCGGGAAACCGGAACCGTTGCTCCACCTGCCAGCTCTGGAGGGCGGACAACAGCCACATGGGGCCAAGCCTGCCGATGAACATAAGCAGAATGACCACAACCTTGCCCAGCACGGTCAACCCTTCGGTCACACCGGTGGAAAGGCCCACGGTTCCATATGCGGAAATGACTTCGAACATGGTTTCCAAAAATCCGCCGCGGGCCTGGATGTGAGGCACATCCCCCCCCTCGGAAATATTCAGAATAATGACTCCGGCCATAACTATGAACCCGGCGAAGACCAGCAGGGTGAAAGCCTTGTTGAGCGAACCGGGGGTCAGGGCCTTTCTGCTTATGACGGTCTGCTCACGGCCTGCGAACTGGGCCTGGATGAATCCCCATATGGCCCGGAGCGTGGTGGTTTTGATGCCGCCCGCACACGACCCCGGAGAACCGCCCACAAGCATGAGAAAAAGCATAAACACCAAAGATACGTTTGTCATGTGGGCGATGTCCACGGTGTTGAATCCTGCGGTACGGCAGGACACGGATTGAAACAACGCCGCCAGCAGTTCATGACTCCACGGGCCGAAGCCTTCGGCTCCGAAAAACTCGGCCAGAAAAATGGCGGCGGCGCCACCTGCAATCAGAAACAAGGAGGTTCCCAAAACCACTTTGCTGTGCCAGCTCAAGCGGGGACGCGGCAAAGAATCCTTCCGTGAAGCGGTTCGCATCCAATACATGAAAAAACCGCTGCATTCGTTGATGACGTAAAATCCGAGCCCGCCCAGAATGATGAGGGCCATGACGATCAGGTTCACGTTCCAGTCCGCATGCCAAGCGCTGAGACTGTCCGAATACAGGGAAAAGCCCGCATTGCAAAATGCGGAAATGGAATGAAAGATCGCCGAGTACGGCGTAAAGCCGACAGGATCGGCAATCCAAAGCAGCAAGGCTCCAGCAGATTCGATGGCAAAAGTCATGAGCACCACTCGACGCAGAAAACGGCGCAGGCTGAACCGGGGATCATGAAGCAGACTTTGCTGTACGGAAATCCTGTCCGACAGGGAAACGTGATGCCCCATCAGATACATGGCCAGACTCGTGAAGGTCATGATTCCAAGTCCGCCCAACTGGATGAGCACCAGGATGACGAGTTGGCCGAACATGGAAAAGGAGGAGCCTGTATCCACCACGACCAGCCCGGTCACACACATGGCCGAGGTGGCCGTAAACACGGCATCCAGCCAGGAGAACCCCTCGCTCCCGTGCGCCGGATCCAGAACAAGAAGTGAAGCGCCGACAAGAATGGCGCCGGCAAAAAACCATACCGGCATCCAAAACGGCGAGAAAAGCTTGATTCGCATAGTGGTGGCTTTTACCCCTCTGCTTGTGGAAGGGCAACCCCCGGATTCAACAGGATATCGCCATAAGCGTGCGGATCATGGGCACAGCAGCCACAAGCCCCTGCTCTCTGTCCAGAAGCGGTGCTTCAATGACCTCCAATCCCAAGGACTGGAGATAATCGAGATCCACGCCTCCGGGGTAATGCGCTTCGGGATCAACCAACACACCGTCCAGATAGGTTCCACCGGCTTTGATAATGGCGCCTTTCCTCAAGTACTCAATGAGGGTGAGAACCTGGTCGGCCAAACTCATGTCCACGAGCTCCGGGTCCAGGCCCAGGTTGGGCACCAACACCTTGGGGCACATGTTGGCCGCCACGGAATCGGCAACGCCGCCCGGCAGCAGATTGGCAATGATGCTGGTAAAGAAACTGCCCACAGGGTAGCAGATCATTTCCGCATTGGTGATCAACTCACGAACCTCTCCGTCAATGCGCGTTTCCCGACGGGCGACCGTGACACCGTCCCGATGCAGTCGCAGATGATCGATTCGCGATTTGATCGGCGGAACATCTTTTCCGGTGATCATATGCTGACCAGCAACGGTCCTGCCGTCCACAAGATGCGCCTTCAAATCCAAAGGCGTATCGAGAACCATGCGGACAAGGCCGCGCGCCGAAACCAGGGTGCTGAACTCATCGAGGGCCGGAGCTGTCACCCGCTCATGCTTCAGGAACATGGCCGTGAGCACCAGGTTGCCGATACTGGCGCCCCGGTAATCGAACCGGTCGGAACAAGCATCCAGAAAAATCGTCAAGGAGTCCTTGACGGTTTCCACGACCGGCGTGGCCAGTTCCTTCATACCGGGATGGCCTCCCCGCGCCATTAACTCCACCTCTCCCTTGAGTCCGGTGAGCTCGCCTGATTTGGGCAGACGAGTGGCGAAAAAGGCGGCGGCGGCAACCGCGGCGTCGTCATCCGGGTCGGTCAGCGCCAGGATGCGGTTCCTGGCATCGCCAACCGCAGGCATGTCGAATTCCCTGCGCAACTCGGCGGAACTGCCGCCCGAGTCAAAGGGGGTGACGATGTGAATTGAATTCCAGGTATATTTGATCAGCTCGGCGCACGCCTCCCTCAGGGCGGTCCCTCCGCTGAAAAACAATATGCGCGGACCATCCTGAGGAGCGGACGCCAGCACTTCAAGCCGGGCGTCCGCAATGGGCAAACGTTCTTTAAGACGCATCAAGAGCTCCTTATCATTACATAATAATCCAATACCATCCGAAGCCGACAGCTTCGGACCCTAATGGTTAATGTAACATCGGGAGCACGGTTCAAGTCAAGATTTTTCGGAGAGACGGCCCAAGGAATCCGCTATTTTCCTGACCATTTCGCCCACTTCCGCCTGGGGCAAAACCATATGGGCGCATTCGCGGTACATGGGATCGCGCATGTGCAACACGTCCTTGACCTCGTCGACAATGGATCTGCCCGTCAAAGAAGGACGCTGCGCTTCCAAAGGGTCATCGGCGAGACGCTCGGCCAGGACCGACGGATCAGCCGCAAGATAAACGGTCAACCCTCTGGAAAGGATCTGCCGGTTGGCGTCCCGGAGAACGATGCCGCCGCCGCAGCCCACGACCATTCCCCCCTTGCCGGACAGAGAACGCAGGATTTCGGATTCACGCCGGCGGAACGCATCCCAACCTTCTTTTTTCACACAGTCGGCGATCTGCTGCCCGTATTTCTCGACAAAAAGATGGTCCGTGTCCACAAACGGCCTGTCCAGGCGTTCGGCCAAGGCCTTGCCTACGGTGGTCTTGCCGCTCGCCCGCGGACCAATGAGATAGATATTCTTCATGATAGGGTCGAATATATTCTTTGTTTACAGCAGGAATGACAGCTTTGTCAGGCACTGCGGCCTCGATACAGGTGCTACAATTCACCGCATGAAATTGCAAGGTCAAAGCACCGGAAAAAACAGTTTCCACATCTGACCTGCCACGGCCCCATCCTCTGCTCGGTCCTCCAGGGGCCGCGATGGAAACAGAGGCACTTGCAACCTGCGTTGAAGCGTTGTAGAGAGAATCGCCCATCGGCGGCCAGCCCGCCGCATTTCATATATTTCAGGAGACCACAAAATGTCCTTGAGCATAGGTATCGTCGGCCTTCCCAACGTCGGCAAATCAACACTTTTCAATGCGCTCACCAAAGCCCAGAACGCAGAAAGCGCCAACTATGCCTTCTGCACCATCGAACCGAACAAGGCCGTGGTGCCCGTGCCCGACAAACGCATCGACAAACTGGCCGAATTGGTCAATCCCCAGCGCGTCCAGCACTCCACGGTGGATTTCGTGGACATCGCCGGTCTGGTGGAAGGCGCCAGCAAGGGCGAAGGGCTCGGCAACAAATTCCTGGCCAACATCCGCGAGACCCAAGCCATCCTGCATGTGGTCCGTTGTTTCGACGATGACGACGTCATCCACGTGTCCAACTCAGTGGATCCGCTTCGGGACATTGAAGTTATTGAAACCGAACTGGTCCTGGCCGACGTTCAAGCCCTGGACAATCGTCTGGAGCGAATGAAAAAGCAGCTCAAGGGAGACAAGACCCTGGTTCCGAAAATTGACGCTGCCGAAAAGCTCCTGAACCATTTGAACGAAGGCAGGCTCGTCTCCTCCTATCCGGAACAAGACGACAAGAACATTCTCGCGCTCATCGAGGAACTGCGCCCCATCACGGCCAAGAACATCATCTACTGCGCCAACGTTGACGAGGAAGGCCTGGCCGAGGACAACGATTACGTGAAAAAAGTCCGGTCCCTGGCCGAGGAGCGAAGTGCCGAATTCGTCAAAATCTCCGCAAAAATGGAAGAAGAACTGGTAGGGCTGGAAGAAGAAGAATACCAGGAATTTCTGGAATCCTACGGCGTGACCGAAGCAGGGCTGGACAAGATCATCCGCACCGGTTTCCGCTCCCTGGGGCTGATCAGCTACTTCACCGCCGGCGTCAAGGAAGTGCGCGCCTGGACCATCCATGACGGCGACAAGGCCCCACAAGCCGCAGGCGTCATCCACACCGACTTTGAACGCGGTTTCATCCGTGCCGAAGTCATCAGCTACGCCCACTATATCGAACACGGCTCGGAAGCCAAGTGCCGATCCGAGGGCGTCCTGCGCGTGGAAGGCAAAGAATACGTGGTCAAGGACGGCGATGTCGTTCATTTCCTCTTCAACGTCTAGACCGCGAAATACATCCGTTCGAAAAAAAAGGGGAAGGCTGGCCAGCCTTCCCCTTTTTTTTCGCCCTGGTTCCTTTGATCAATAAATGCCGCGATTGCGGTAGACTCGCGTCACCACCGACTCCACCAGCACGAACAAACTCACCGGCACCGCAAGAAACAACAAGGTCAGCAGCGACCCTACGCTCCGGTCCGAGGAGGTGAGGAACGGGAACAGATAGCCCGTAAAGGAATCCACTGCCCCGCCGCCAATGAGGAAGACGAGAAAGTATTCGGAAAAAGCCACCAGAAAGACCACGGAGCCACCCGCAATGATGGACGGTACGAGCAGGGGCAATTCGATGCGCAGAAGCCGCGTCAAAAAACCTGCCCCAAGATTCCTGGCGCACTGCTCGTATTCCGGGCCGATGGCTTGATATCCGGCAACAAGGGCTCTCAGCATGTAGGGATAGCTGAAGGTAGTCAGCACCAGGACCACCCCCATGAAGGTATCGGCCAACCCGAGTCGGATGAACAGGGAATGCACGCCCATGGAAAAAGTCATGACCGGCACCAGGGCAGGAGCAAGAAACAGCCCTTCCAGGGTGGCTTTGCCGCGGAAATCACAACGCGCAAAGTGATGGGCGGGCGAAAGGCAAAGCATTAGGGTCAGGCAGACGGTCAACAGCGAATAAAGAACCGAAGAAGCCATATGCCGAAGTACGGAAGGGGCCTGGGAACCGAGGTATTCGAAAGCGCGGGCGTCGAACCGGGACGGAATGATGTCCGGAAAAGTCCAGCCAGGGGCGATGCTGTAGCCCGCCAACACCAGCAAAGGGAAAAGAGACACAAAGGCGATGAGCGCATAGATGAAGCGGGGAATCACAGCTTGCGCTCCTTCTGCTCCAGGCTGGAGGCCAGTTTGGTATACAGCACGATAAACGCCAGAGAAAACAGGAACATGCACACGAGGACGGCCATAGCCACAGGGCGGTTGGCCAAGTCACGTCTGAAGTAGAGGTTGAAGACCTCCACACTGAGCATGCCCGGTGAGCTTTCCCCCAGCAGGAAAGGAATGTCGAACGCACCAAAGGCATAAAGGAACAGAATGATGAAGACCACATGCATAACCCGGTACATATGCGGCAATACAACATGGNAAAAGGTATAAACCTCCCCTGCTCCGAGCATCTTGGCCGCAACCACCACCCGGGGGCTGACCCTCTTGAGTACGGCATAACCCAGGATAACCATGAACGGCACTTCCTTATATGTATAGGCCAGAATCATGCCCAAGCCGTAATTGCCGTAGAGTACGGACGGAAACTCAGCCGGAGTGTTCAGCAGCCCCAGATGATAGGCCACGGAACTGAAAAGTCCGGATTTGGTCCAGAATACAAGCACAATGAAGGCCACAGCGATATGCGGCAGGATGAGCGGCACCTTGTAGACCACGGAAGCGCGCTCCAATGTATCTGGCAACCGCCAGACGGCATAGGCCAACATCGCTCCCACGGACACGGACACCAGAGCCGACACCAAAGCTACATACAAGGAAAGCCCGACGGATTCCAACAGATGGGGATCAAGCAGTGCCGTGTATGCGTCGAACATGCCGCCGTCATAAGGGAGCGGCAGCCAAAAGCCCAGAGACTGGGATACCGCAAGCGTCAGCCCACCGAGAAAAAGCAGCACGAAGGGAACCAGCAACGGGGAAAGCTTCATCAGGGTCCTGCAGCAGGACGATTTGCTACCGAGAGACATGACTGTGGCCCTTTCTTGCCAACGCAGCATCGCCTTCTCCCCCGCTCACCGGACCCAACTCAGAGCAAACAGGCACGAAAATGCGATGAACAAATGAAAACAACCGCTTCATGCTAGTCCTCACCAAATCCTGACGAATCGACAATTTTGAGTCGTACGCGGTCTCCCACCCGAATGCCGGTCCGACGATCGAAAATCACGAAAGCAGTATCGCCCAGCAGTACACGATATTTGGTGTAATGGCCGGCAAAGGCCATCTCCGCCACCAGACCAGGGGCCCCCTCCTCCCTGACCATGCGCAGGGCTTCTGGCCGGACATGCATTTCCTCGTCGACTTTGAAATCTTCGGCGACCCCGGCTTCCATATCCATGAATTCACGCATGTGGGGAGGAACCACATTCATGGGCCCCAAAAAACGTGCGGCCTCCATGCTGGTTGGATTTCCATAAACCTCCGAAGCCCTGTCGTACTGAACCAATCGGCCGTTCAAAATAAGGCCGACACGGTCGGACATGACAAAGGCCTCTTCCAGATCATGCGTCACGCTGATGGTGGTCACCCCGAATTCCTTCTGCGTGTCGCGAATGAATTCCGCTGTCTGCATTTTCAGGTTGCGGTCCAGGTTTGCAAAAGGTTCGTCCAGCAGGAGCATGGCCGGATTGACCACCATGGCCCGAGCGATAGCCACCCGCTGCCGCTGTCCGGCCGAAAGCTGGTTGGGATACAGTCCGCACTTCTCCTCGAGCTGAAAATAGGAGAGAATGTCCATAACTCGTTGACGGACCTCGGCGGCAGGCATTTTGCGCACCTTGAGACCGAAAGCAACGTTCTCAAACACGGTCAGGTTGGGGAACAGGACATAGTCCTGAAAAACCATGATGACCGGATGTTCCTTGTCCGGCGGTTCGCTGAAGTGCAGTCGTCCCGAATCAGGCTGGTCAAGACCGGCAATGATGTTCAAGAGTGTGGTCTTCCCTACGCCGCTGGGACCGATGATGGAGACGATCTCCCCACGGTCGACCTCGAATCCGACCCTGTCCAGAACCGTTTTCCCGCCATAGCTCTTCACCAGATCTTTTACTTGAAAAAACATTCCATCTCACCGAGGTACTGCTTGATCTTCCTGAAAGTGGACTCGTTTTTCAAAGCCCTATTTTCGCGGGTATATTCATAATAGGCCATGAAGCACCACGACATTGCCCGCAAAAGTATCGTTTTCTCCAGTACGCCTGTCTTATAAACCATTTCATCAATGCCGCAACCAAGGCCGGAATGCTTCAGATAACTTTCCAGAAAATTCTTTTTCTCTTCCGGTGAATAGCGTTTGTCCGCCCGCCACAGCGTGGTGGTGGGCACGAGAAAATGCCCGAGATCCTGGTAGCGGCACGAAATGACCGCTTTTTCCCAGTCCACGAGATATGCCCTCTTCACCGGACCGGAATCATCAATGAGAAAATTGTGGGAATTAACCTCGGTGTTCACCATGACCAATGGGTCGTCCCCGAACAAGGCTTCAACCTCGTGCCCCCAGCCCAGGACCCGATCGTGATAACGCAACAGAGCCGGACGCCTTTCCTCCAGAGGATGATCCGGATAGCGTTCAATGAGCCCGAGACTTTCCCTGGCGATGTCCAGGACCGGGTTGCGCTGAACAAGAAGCCTCGCGTCCACGGGTTGGGCATGAACACGGGCAAAGACATGCGCGGCCTCGTTGGTGTCGAGATCATAGTCGAGCGGCCTTCCGGGCAGAAACCGCATGAGCAGGACGCCGTCCCCCAAAACTTCCGCCCCCGGGGCAAGACTGTAATGAAACGGCTTCGGGGCCACTCCGGACCCTTGAACGGCTTCAAGAACCTGGTATTCGTACTCGATTTGATTGCTCAGTCCGAGCTGACTGCCGTGATTGATACGGAAGACGAATTTTCCGTGGCCGGTGTCGGCCAGATAATTCTCATTATATTCACCTGCCGCGAGAAAGGAGATATCTTCCGGCCGGATTCCGGGCAGCCATCCAGAGCGTTTCAAAAATTCATAAACGGCAAAACTCGTGTCCAAGTCCCCTCCTCGGCTTGCCAATGCCGGAGTCAGTTATTAATTTCAAGGTATGAGCGATACACGGACAAAACACGAAATCAGCCTGGATTTGAGTGAATGCAACTGCTGTATGGGATGCATCGACTTGAACCCGGAAATCTTCGGATGGGACGACAATACAGATCGTCCTTTCCTCATTGCCGGCAAGGCTACAGAGAAGGAAATCCGGGACGCTTTGAGTTGCTGCCCGGGAGACTGTATCTCCCTGTTGTCCGAAAAATAAGTCACTTTTTCTTCGGGCCGGCGGGCGGGCACGCACCCTTGCAGCATGCCCCAAAAAGAAATCCGCTGTAGGTATGGAATATACGGGTCTGCTTTTCCCGCTGCTCGGCCGTCAACTTCGGCAACTCCGCCGACTCGGCCATTTGCCTTAGTTCTTCCCACGTGGGAACGGCTTCCATACCTTGCTTGACGCACTCTCCGGATTTCACTTCCAACAAGGCCGCATCCATGGTGTCCGTGGCCACGGCGAAAGGAGCCGGGCCGTTCTCCAAAAGGCGTGCGGCACACACGGTCTCCCTTTCATAAGTGGAAATAGCGCCCGAGCAGAATATAAAAAGGAGTAACGGCCGATCCTTTTCATCATAGATGATAAAATCAATCGCCCGGTCAAACTCCTCCCCGTCGATGGTGTAGGACAATTTTACCTTGGAACGGATCCTGTCCCTGGGATATCCTTTTTCCTCCACCAAAAACTTGGCCAAGGCCTGACGTATCTCCTCAAAAGTGGTTTCTTCCACTTCCTCACCGGTCAGGTAGTCTCTCAGGGTTCCCCCTAAACTCACTTCATGCATCACACGCCCTCTCTTGGATTCAGTATTTTCTATCCTGATTTCCAATAGTTTTGCAACATTTCTCAAATGTATCACTCAGTCTGGGAGGCATAGAAAGAAGCAATCCCCCCCAAAAACGACTGGCAATACTTATGCTTGATTTTCCGCCCGAATCACAATATTGGTCAGACCAATATACACAGAAAAGCATAGGTAGGACCAATGCAGAAGTATCGATATCAGGAAATAGTTGACCGGATCGAGGCTCTCATCCAGAGCGGAGAGTTGAAAACCGGAGATAAAATCCCTCCGGAAAGGAGCCTTGCCGAAACCTTCTCGGTTTCGCGCAACTGTGTGCGGGAAGCGATCCGGGCTCTTGCCGAAAAAGGCATTCTTGAAAGCAGGATGGGCAACGGCACCTATGTCCGCAGTTCCGATGCGGATGAAATCAAGACAACACTGGCCAAGGCTATCGAGGCACAGAAGGCCAGAATACAGGAAATTTTCGAACTTCGCATGCTGCTGGAACCGCAGATAGCTTCTCTTGCGGCCAAGCGCATCAAACCGGAGAGCCTGGACCGCCTCAAAGCCATAGTGCTGGACCAGGGCAGAGCCGCCAAGGATGGGGAAAGCGAGGCCCATTTGGACGCCCTCTTCCATCAGACCCTGGCCGAGACAGCTGGGAATTCCGTGGTTCTCACGGTCATGAAAACCATCTCAACCCTGCTACAGGACACGCGTTCCGAATTCATGCGTCCGCTTCGGCGCAAGGATGTTTCCGTGGATGGGCATCTCAGGATCATCGAGGCTTTGGAAAGAAAGAACCCCCTTGGGGCTTTCTCGGCCATGAACGACCACATTCGGGACATGAAAATCATCACCTTCCAACAAGACGGAGACGAATGATGCTTACGATATTCATCACCTACATGATCATGGGAGCATTGGCAGGAATACTCGCAGGGCTTCTCGGCATTGGTGGAGGGCTCGTCATCGTGCCGATTCTCTATTTTTGCTTCACTGCCCAAGGAATTCCCCATGAAGTCATGATGCACTTGGCGCTGGGAACATCCTTAGCCAGCATCATCTTCACCTCCATTTCCAGCTGTCTGGCGCACCATAAACGTGGTGCGGTCCAATGGGACATCTTCAAAAAAATCGTCATAGGCATCCTGATAGGCACCTTTGCCGGCAGCTGCATCGCCTCGGCCCTGCCCACCAACTTCCTCAAAGGATTCTTCGGAATCTTTCTTTATTTCGTGGCCTACCAGATGCTCACAGGCAAAAAGCCCAAACCCAAAAGAACCATCCCCGGCCCCCTGCCCATGTTCGGTATCGGTAACGTCATCGGCATCTTTTCCGCACTGGTGGGCATCGGCGGCGGCACCTTGTGCGTACCTTTCATGGCTTGGTGCAACATTCCCATCCACACTGCCATCGGCACGGCGGCCGCGATCGGGCTGCCCATAGCCCTTTCCGGGACGGCCGGCTTCATCTACACTGGATGGAATGCGGCCAACCTGCCGGACTGGTCCCTGGGCTATGTATATCTCCCGGCTCTACTGGGCATTGTGTGTATGAGTGTCCTGACCGCACCTCTGGGCGTCCGGCTGGCTCACAGCCTGCCCGTGCATAGGTTGAAGAAGGTTTTTGCAATCCTGCTGATCATTGTCGGCTCCAGAATGTTGTGGAGCCTGTTCTAATACTCAAGTGGAGAATTTATCATGAAAGAAGTTCGCGACAATGCCCGCAAGTTGATGAAAGGCTTCTGCAGGGTCTGCCCCGTCTGCGACGGCAAGGCATGTGCAGGGGAAGTGCCCGGCATGGGTGGCATAGGAACCGGCAGTGCCTTCATGCGCAACGTCACTTCGCTCCGGGAAGTGACACTGAACATGCGCCTGCTGCATGATGTCACAGATCCGGATCCGTCCACCAGCATCCTGGGAATAAACCTTTCCATGCCGGTCATGGCCGCTCCCATCGGCGGCGTGTCCTTCAATATGGGCGGAAGCATGGAAGAAAACGAATACGTGGACGCCGTTCTTGGAGGCTGCCAGGACGCCGGGGTCATCGGTTGTACGGGTGACGGAGTTCCAGAATTCATTCATAAAAGCGCCTTCGACGGCATAACTCAATTGACCGGACACGGCATCCCGTTCATCAAACCCTGGGAAGGCGATGAATTCGAGGAAAAACTGGACATGGCCGCCAAGACCGGCTGTTCGGTAATGGGGATGGACATCGACGCCGCGGGCCTCATAACCCTCCGCCTCATGGGCCGCCCGGTTTCCCCAAAGACACCGGAACAACTCAAGGATGTGGTTGAACTGGTACACGGCAAGGGCCTCAAATTCATCCTGAAAGGCGTCATGGACCCCGAAGAGGCCGTTACCGCTGCAGAGGCCGGAGTGGACGGCATCGTGGTCTCCAACCATGGCGGACGCGTACTGGACCATACCCCCGGGGCTGCTGAGGTGCTCACCGACATAGCAGAAGAGGTCAAGGGCGACGTTGTGATCATGGCGGACGGAGGCGTGCGCGACGGGTTCGACGTGCTCAAGATGGTCGCACTGGGTGCGGACTGTGTACTCATCGGCCGCCCCTTCTGCTACGCCGCCATCGGCGGCGGCCGTGAAGGCGTCGCCAAATATCTGGAGTCGGTCATGGCTCAACTCAAACAATCCATGGTGCTTACCGGCTGTCAGGACATCCAATCCGTCGGCCTCAACATTCTGCACGACGCATATTAAACAAAAAGGGGAGGCCCAAACGGGCCTCCCCTTCTCTCTCTTCGGCTGCCTACTGAACCACCGAGGAATGAAATGCGTATTTTTCCCGTCCCTTGCCTTTGGAGGAATACATCGCCGCATCCGCCCGGCTCAAAAGGTTGGCTGCATCGTCTCCGTCCTGGGGAAACAGACTGATTCCGATTGTCGCCCCCACAGCCATTTCATGACCGTTTACCGTAAAAGGCTTTTCGACCGCCCTGAGAATCTCCTCCGCCACTATGCTCACGTTGGTCACATCCTCCACCCGCTCCAGCAACACACCGAACTCATCCCCGCCAATACGGGCAAATGTGTCTGCTGCGCGCACTCTTCGCTGGCACCGCTCCGCCACCTTCTGCAACAACTTGTCTCCAGCGCTGTGACCATAGCTGTCGTTGACCACCTTGAAACGGTCCAAATCTACAAACAGAACGGCCAGCATAGTTTGGTAACGTTTGGCCGATTCTATGGCATGCTCCAACCTGTCAAAAAAAACATGTCGGTTGGGTACACCGGTCAGGCTGTCTATGGCCGCCAGGTGGCGCAACTCCATCTCCTGCCTCTTTCTCCGGGTAATATCCTCCACCACTCCTTCGATGAAATCAGTGCCGTCTGCACCTTGCACGAGCCGGGAACTCTCGGAAAGCCAACAAATATCGCCGTCACGTTTCCGGCCTCTATATTCATAGTTGGAAACATAGCCGTCGCGGCGTAAATTGCCGAAATAACGCTGACGCTGTTCCCCATCACACATGACCCGATTGGCCAGCCCGGTAACGCCCACGACCTCCCCGACCGTGTCATAGCCCAATATCTTAAGCAGAGCCGGGTTGACCTCAAGAAATGTCCCATCCAAGGTGGATTGAAAAATGCCTTCCACAGCGCGCTCGAAAATATTCCTGTACTTTTCTTCCGCCTCGCGCAGGGCGCGTTGCGCCTTGATGCGCTCCGTAATTTCACGTTCAAGCAGGACCTTCTGCGCATGCAGCTCCAAAAATATCTGAACCTTGCTTTTAAGCGTCTGCATGTCCACGGGCCGGAACAAGTAATCCACGGCGCCCGAGGCATATCCCTGCTTGACATTTTCCTGATCCTGAAAAATCGCGGTAATGAATATGATGGGCACATGCCTGCCGTTATCCAGGTCTTTGATGGCCAAGGCGGTTTCGTATCCGTTTATCTCGGGCATTTGGATATCCAGCAAAATCAGCGCGAATTGGTGCTGCTTTACCAATTCTATTGCTTCCAGACCGCTTTTTGCCAAATGGACGGTACAATCCTCCTGGGAAATGAGGTGATCCATCAGGACGAGATTGGCTTGGGAGTCATCGACGACAAGCACCTTGTGTTCTTTCTCTGGCATATATTCACCTCCCCTTGAATACCCCGGCCCAGCATCGGCATCCCCCGACGTTTTTTTGAATAGCAATCATCGATATCCAAAACAAAACGCAACAAAGAGAGGAGAAAAGAACCCTTGAAAATGAACGAAAAATAATCATTTGCTTTTTATCTATAAATACCAACATATAGAAACGATTTTCCACAACATTATAAACAACTGTTCATATCAAATCGGCTCCTGTTCTTAAATTCGCACCTCCGCTCCCGGCATTCGCAACTTAGATCCGCATAATGTTCGCAGTTGACGTCTCGACTTGCTTGCTGCATAACCAACCCCATGGAAACCAAGACTATTCTCGTTACCGGCGGCAGCGGCTTCCTGGGTTCACACCTGTGCGAACGTCTGCTTGACAGAGGGCATGAAGTGCTCTGTGTGGACAACTTCTTTACTGGGAACAAGTCCAACATATACCATCTGCACGCCAATCCAAGATTCGAAATTTTACGGCACGACATCACATTTCCCCTCTATGTGGAGGCCGACGAAATCTTCAACTTGGCTTGCCCGGCCTCGCCCATCCACTACCAGTTCGACCCGGTACAGACCACCAAGACTTCCGTCCATGGTGCAATCAACATGCTGGGATTGGCCAAACGGGTCAAAGCCAAGATCCTGCAGGCCTCCACGTCGGAAGTGTACGGAGACCCGAAAATCCACCCGCAAACCGAAGGTTACTGGGGCAATGTGAATCCCATCGGTCCTCGTGCCTGCTATGACGAAGGAAAACGTTGCGCCGAGACTTTGTTCTTCGACTACAATCGCCAACACAAGCTGCGCATCAAGGTGGCCCGCATCTTCAACACCTATGGCCCCCGCATGGCCATGAACGACGGACGCGTGGTTTCCAATTTCATCGTCCAAGCTCTCAGGGGGGAGGACATCACGGTTTACGGGAAGGGAGAACAGACACGCAGCTTCTGCTATGTGGACGACTTGGTGGAGGGATTACTCCGGCTCATGGATACTCCCGACGACTTCACCGGCCCCATGAACCTTGGAAACCCGGGAGAGTTCACCATTCTTGAACTGGCTGAGACCATCATCCGCCTCACTGACACGAAATCCAGGATTGTTTTCAAACCGTTGCCTGTCAACGATCCCATGCAACGCCAGCCGGACATTTCCCGGGCCAAGGAAAGCATCGATTGGACCCCCACCGTGCCGTTGGAAGAAGGACTCAAAAGTACGATTTCCTACTTCCAGAAGCTCCTCGAAAAGTAAAAAAAGGTCACCTTGAGTGACCTTTTCCTACCTCAACTCAAAATCCGGAACCGCCCACACACGTTCCGGCAGCTCTGGTTCAAGGGCATTGCCTTTTCTTTTCCAGATGTTCCTCAATAAGCGCTAGATACGGCTCCAGGCCACAGGGCACATCATCCGGCCAGGAGAACGACTCCGGCGCCGGCTCTCTTGCAACCTCTTCCAGTAACCGGGCGATGGCTGCATGATCATCGGGATCTGGAAAAACCCAACGATCAGGCAGGAAGTAGGAACTGCCGTTCATGACGCTGGACAGCACCTTGTTACCGCAGGCCAAAGCCTCCAGCACGGCATTGGAGCAGGCGTCAAAAAAGGAGGCGAGAATGAAAATGTCCCCGGTGCGATAGAAGGAAGGCATATCGTCGACTTTGCCCAAAAAGCTGACCCGGTCGGCTACGCCCAGCTTCCTGGCCAAAGCCAGATAAGACTTCGGATTACGCCCACCAGCCACATGAAGTTTAAAATGGGGAGGAAGCTGGGAAAGCGCCGTGAGCAACTGTCGTATGCCCTTAAGCATGAAGTTGGTTCCGGCGGTGGTAATGAGCACATCCTGCGGGGAAAGACCGGCCGCAGACCGCAGGCGCTCCCGATCCTCGCTACTTGGCGGCGAAAATCGTTCAAGATCTGGCTTGTTGTAGATCACCCGTACCCTGTCCCGTCCCAAAGTGGGATACTGCCTGGCGATAAGGTCGCGCACGAAATGAGAGACCGCCACAACGGTCATGCTGCGCTTCATGCGCATGGAGTCGATGTGGGCTATAAGATTTGATGCGGGAGACAACCGTCTGCGCAGGGCTTTGACCAGGCGAGAACAGCCTTTGGGCCAAGCAAGAATGGACAATTTATTGAAGGTCTTTAGCGGGCATCCGCCAATACGCAAAATATCCTGGTTCACGGTATTGCCCAAACCGAGTACAAGATCATACCTGTTTCTACGGCACACTCTGTCCGCAGCCCAGGCGAACCAGAACACCTTGAATGCCCGAAAAACGCCGAAACGCCCCACCACCACAGGGCGAACCCCATGCGGAGGCTCTTCCTCCCCCCGGGCGCAAACGAAATCAACGGCATACCCTGCCTCTGCCAGAGCACCGCTCAACCGCCAAGCGAAACCTTCGGCGCCGCCATAACGGCCCAGGCGGGGCATGACAATGGCGATACGGGCTTGTACATCGGTTTTATTCATAAAATTCCTGACAACCGTTTGAATCATTTTTCAATATTTATCAAGCCTCGGGCCATTGCCCAGCACAAAAAAGCTCTGTATGAGACGTAAAACATCGAAACGGAGGCGTAATGTTTTTCCAAACACCGGCTTTTGACATCTATTTGCTGACTCTCATCAATCAACAGCTCAAGAACCCGTTCTTCGACTCGATAATGCCGGTGATTTCCAATCCAGCAATCCTATATGCTCTGTTGCTGCCGCTCCTGATCTGGACCTGGCGCAAATACGGAAAAAAGCAGATCATTCTCGTCCTGGTACTTCTAGCCGGCGTGGGGATGGCGGACTTGGGAACCAACCTCGTCAAAAAATCCATCAAACGCGTCCGTCCCCTCAACGCCTTGCCCAGCGTCTATTTTCAGGAAAACGGGCAATGGGTCCAGCGTCCCTCCGACTTTGTACGAACCAAAGAGCACGGCACCTCCTACCCTTCTGCCCATGCGGCCAACACCATGTGCATCGCCTTGCTGGCCATGGCCTTCTGGCCGAGGCTGAAAAAATGGCCTCTGCTGCTGCCGCTGCTGGTGGGGTATTCCAGGATATATCTCGGCAAGCACTACCCCCTGGATGTCATTGCAGGTTGGCTCTTCGGCCTGGTCACCGCAGGAACGGCCTGGCTGCTCTGGAGTTATGTGGTCGAACCTTTGATCGACGCTCGGAGAAACAAAAGCTAGTCGTCCGCCACGACTCCGGCGGCTTCCTTGCGGTAACGGCGATATGTGAGCATTCCCAGCCAGCCGGAGGCTACGAATAACAAGATGCTGCCCCCCACCGAAAGCATGACGCCGGTATGGGATTCAGCATTCAGCCCTCCGCCAAACAAGGAAAAAACAAAATTCTGGGGAAGATAGCCAATAGTTGACCCCAAGACGAACGGCAGCAGCGGAATGCTGCTTATGCCTGCGGCCAAGTTGGTGATGAGGTTGCTGCCCAACGGGAACATCCGAATGGCCAGCCCCATGTTGAAAGGCTGGCTGCGCAGAAAACGATCTATTTTTTCAGCTCTGCGACCGAACCTGCGGGAAATCACTTCCCGGCCGAAAAAACGAGCATAACCGGCCGCGAGCCAGCACCCGAGACCGCACCCAATGGTGCCGAGCAAGGTACCGTTCACCGCGCCAAAAGCATAACCGCCAAGAAAAGCGATCAACTGACGAGGAAGCCCCAGTCCGGACAGCAAGGCCGACACCCCGAGATAAATGAAAATGGACAAGGGGCCAGACCCCAACACATGCTGGTCGAACCATTTGGTATTCTTGAGCATATCATCCAGCCCGGTATGGCGAACCGCAAACACGGCCGCACCAAGCATGGCCAGCATGGCCAATCCTTTGAGGACGGACTTGAGCCCTTTCCGGCTAACATCGCCGTTATTATTCATATTTTTATTTCCGAAAATAATTTAATAAAAAAAGAATGATGACAAAGGATTGCCCCAGAGCAAACACATAGTCGTTCTGAAGCGCCCCATACGACAGCCCGGCGCAGGCGCCGGCCCAAAAGCAGGCGAAAAGCGGGCGTGGGACCTTTTGTAGCTTTTTCCCACGCCATCGTAAAATACCAATCCCCGCAAAAAAAATGCCTTGGCCCAGAGTTGCAACAACGAGCAGCCACCAGAACCGGGGAAAATTCATATTCCAAAAACCTAGTTTTTTTCCTTGACCGTATAGGAAACATGGCGAGTCATCAGCCAACGGACACCTATGAGGTCGTAAAGTCCCTGCTTGGCGCGTTGCCAGTTTCCATACTTTGAAGTGCCTGCATGACGCTCTCGGTGGTTGACCACGACCTCGTGGATGACCGCTCCCTGCATCTTCATGAGAATGGGAAAGAAACGGTGCATGTTCTTGAAACGTGGAACGTTCATGAGCATGTCACGACGCATGATCTTGAGGGAGCAGCCGGTATCGTGGATACCGTCGTCAGTAAACCAGTTGCGGACTTTATTGCCTACCCTGGAGGCAATACGCTTCCAGAAAGTATCCTTGCGCTTCGCACGCCAGCCCACGACCATATCACACCCGTTGTCGAAGGCGGACAGCATGGCCGGGATGTCTGACGGATCATTCTGAAGGTCTGCGTCCATGGTCACGATGATATCTGAATCGGCGCAATCGAAGCCCGCGCAGAAAGCTACGGACTGGCCACGGTTCTCCTCAAAGGCGACATATCGCACCTCGGGATGCTGACGCGCCAATGCGCGGATCACTTCAAGACTGTTGTCCGAACTACAGTCATCAATGAAAATAGCCTCCCACGGCCTTGTGGTGGAATCGGCGGCCGTCTTGACCTGGGAAAAAAGTATTTCTAGGTTTTCCTGCTCATTATAGACAGGAAAAACCATGGAGAATTTGCTAGTGTTTGTCATAGGTGGATAGGGATACGGAATTTTGGAAAAGTTGTAAATAGAGGTTGACACTCATCTGTAAACCACTTAGAAACTGCTTCTCACATGACGCGGGGTGGAGCAGTATGGTAGCTCGTCGGGCTCATAACCCGAAGGTCGTAGGTTCAAATCCTGCCCCCGCTACCAAAAAGAAGTCCAAAGGCTTGAAGAAAATTTTCTTCAAGCCTTTTTGCTTTCCAGCCTCACACCGGGAAAGCCACCGACTCCACGCCGTCGTAAAACCTGGCGCATCATATCCCACCAAAAACATTTCCTTTCGGCGGCAGCCTGTTGATTATAACGGCTTTGCCCCGCATCAATATAGCCTCTACATATCCCCCATGCTATATGAAAGCGGCTGTTCCACAATCGCCAACCTCAGAAATTTTGGAGGTGAGCCATGGGTGTCATGCTGCAATGCTTCTACTGGGATTGCCCGAGACTGGAGGAACGGGAATATCATTGGTGGGAGAGAGTTAATGAGGAAATACAGCATCTTTCACAGGTAGGTTTCACTCACCTGTGGCTACCGCCTGCATGCAAAGCAGCAAACCTGCACGGCCCATCCATGGGATACGATCCTTATGACTTTTACGACCTCGGCGAATTCGACCAAAAAGGATCAAGGGCGACCTGGTTCGGCCAACNCACCGAACTTGAGAAGCTTATACGAACCGCGCATGAGCATAAGCTGCAGGTCATAGCCGATCTCGTCATCAACCACTGCAGCGGCGCTGATGGCCAGGCAAACAACCCAATCAGCGGAGAACGGCGTTGGACCGAATTCACCCCTGTGAGTGGCAAATTCCCCCGTACAGCCGACCATTTCCATCCTTGCCGCTATGAAACTTACGACGATATGACCTTCTCCGACATGCCCGACTTGAGCCATCGCCACCCGGAAGTATATTTTGAGGTACTTGAGCTATGCCGCTTTCTCATAGAAGAGGTCGGCTTTGACGGTTTCCGATACGACTTCGTCAAGGGCTACGGTTCTTGGATCATCCCCGCCATACAGGAATATCGCTACCAACGGGCCGCTCAGGAAATTCGACCTTATGGTGTTGCCGAACACTGGAGTTCTGAGCGTGAAATCTCCGACTGGCTGAACGAAGTCAACAACTGGAACGACAACGAGATCGATGCGTTTGACTTCCCCCTGCGTTACAAACTCAAGAGAATGTGTGACGAATATGGATTCGACATGCGGGAACTTCTGGACACGGCGTGCCTCATGCGCTCCCGCCCTTGGAACGCGGTCACCTTTGTGGACAACCACGACTTCCACGGCGGCAATTCGGGTGATGAAGTCGTCAGATGTAAGCTCATGGCCTACGCCATCATTCTCACCCATGAAGGAATGCCCTGCGTATATTGGAAAGATTACCTTACATATGGCCTGGCCAGAGCAAACAGACCAGATGGAATTGACGCCTTGGCATCAGTTCACAGGCAATATGCCGGTGGTCGAACCGAAACACGGTGGGTGGACCACGACCTCTATGTCATGGAACGCCTGGGGCATGAGCGCCAACCCGGCCTGATCCTGGCGATCAATAATAACGGAAATCAGTGGCGAGGCGCCTGGGTGGATGCAAGTCGACCCAATGCCCGGTACGTTCCGAAAGCATGGTGGAGCGACGTCGACAACGGCGTCCCCCAGACACAACACGCCAACGCATTCGGACATGTAAACGTTTATGCTCCCCCAAGGGGATACGTGGTCTATGTGCCTGCCTGAAAACAGTATTACGGTTTTCCTTTGAGAGACGCCCCCTTATCTGCCGGTTAAAAGCCGGTAGTTATCTTGCGCTCTTTTCCGCCAAAGTCTTCCAATATTTTGGAAAACAGCGCGCCTGCACGGTGCGCTTTTTCTTATCGGCAAAACCTAAAGTCTTCCTAAAGGTTGGCCGATAATACGAGCGTCTCAGATAAAAAAAAAAGAGGTAAACCTCATGGCGGACGTCTTTCATGCCACCGGCTTCAAGAGGACCTTGGATCTATTCAAAAACGGCAGATTCGAGGAAGGAGAAATCCTCCTTAAAACCCTGCAAGACGAATACTTGGCCGTCTGCGAAGAAAACGAAGCGCTCAAAAGCCAACTGAATGAGGTGGCCGAGGTGCTCGATCTGGCCGAACGTGTGGAATATGACGGACAGAAATACTGGCTGAACGAAGATGGAACTCGTAAGGGCCCGTTCTGCCAGCTCTGTTATGACCGCGACGGCATACTGGTCCACTTGCAATCCCACGGCACCCATTGGGAATGCCAAAGCTGCAACAGCATCTTCATGGCCCCCAAACCCAGCCGGAAGCCCACCAAACTGGAGACACCAGGCAAAGTGGCCCCCAAAAAGACCATCCCTCTGTTTTTGGAACGCGAACTCGGATAAACAATCCTCCCGCATCCAAAAGAAAAGCGGCCTTTGCAGGCCGCTTTTCTATTTCATGAAATCGGTTCCGTAGAGCGCGGTTCTTCGCGCCCAGAATTCCAAAGGTTCCGTGTCCGAATAACGAGCAACGGCAAAGGCGATATCTTCCAAATCCATGCCCGGCAGATAAATGAGTATCTCCATTTGCTTCCCCTTGCGTCGCTTTTCTTTCCACAAGGTCGCGGCAAAATCCTCAAGCACATTAGGCGTGGGCAACGAGGATACCTGAACAAAAATCTTGAGTCGAACAACGTCAAAGCCCTGGCGGCTCGTCTCTGCCTCTTCCAGCACCTTGAAGCTGATGCCGTGCCTGTGCTGATCGGCCTTGGGATCAGGCCGACGAGAGGAGACGAAGGGATCAGGCTTGATGACGATCTTCTTGGGCCCAGAGGGTGTTGCAGGGGTCGCCTTCTGAACAGTTGCAGATTTCCCCGCCGACTGTCCCCCCTGCTCCAGTTGACGTTTGAAAACATAACCCAAGGCCCGGTGCTCCCCACGAACGGTTTCGCCCGCCTCAAACACGGCATACCAACCATTACGGAGCATATCCACCTTAACGCGGTCTCCAGGACTCAATGTCTTGACATAATTGGATTTGGAGGAACGTTCCTTACGAACTATGACCTTGTGCTTGATGGTCACTATTTCGCCCCACGGTTCAGGAGCCTTGTCACGGTGCTCGGACTTAACCTCCTGTTTGCTCTCGGCAGGCGCCGCAACGGAGGCGGCGGGACCTTTCTCCGCAGTGGGAACAGGAGCCACGGCACTGCGGACTTCTCCGGAACCGCTTTGGGCAGGAGTCAGTACAGGTTCGGTGACAATCTCCGCTTCAGTAGCTGTTTCCCTGGCAGGAGCAGGCGCAGGCTCGAGGTAATCGCCTTTCACAAATCCCAGCGCATTGAGCTTGCTGCGAATGGTGGCGCCTTTCTCAAACACCGCGTACCAACCATCCTCCGGAAAATCGACCAGCACGTTGTTCCGTGGCGTCAATGAGCCGACCTTCGCGGAGCGTGGGGTACGCTTTTCCCGAATATTCAGGACAGTGACCGGATGCATGAGTTCGCCCCAAGGTTCGGTTTGCACCTTGCCCGGCTTCTTCTTGAGATACTTGGAATTGGCATAACCGGCGATGCGCACGTCGGCTTCATCGGTCATGTTCGGTTCAAAGACCGCGGCCCAACCATTTTTAAGATAGGCGATGCGTACCTTTTGACCAACCTGCAAGGTTCCCACCCACTTGGACCTGGGAGACCGTTTTATTCGCAAATTAAGGGGACGGTCAGGATAGCGAATATCACCGAACTCGGCGGACATGGCGGTCATCGGAAAAAGCAGCAACAGAAGAACAACACATGCGATATAATTCATTTTTTTAAACGCCATGGTTACATCTCCTCATTGAGGGCTTTAATCACCCGATCTGTCAGATCCACTTCCGGTGAGATGTAGCCTATTGTTTCGGGATCGGTCAGAATAATGGAGAATTCCCCCTCCACAGCAAGACGACGCAAAATCTTGTCGGCCTTGTGCATGATGAACTGGATAAGCCTGTTCTCCTCATTCCGGATATCCTGATTGCTCTGTTTGATGAGCTCCTCATGCTTTCTGTAAAGCACTTCGAGTTCGTTTTCCCGAATCTTCTGGGTGGTGACGGACAAATTTCCTTTGGAAATCGCATTCTTGATCTTCGTCATGGAATTCTGCCCAGCTCTTATCCGTTGATCCTTGAGCTTGCCCAGCTTGGCCAGGTCATCCTGAGCCACTTTGCCGATACGGGATTCATTCACAATGCGTTGGGGATTGATGAATCCCACCCGGGCCCAAGCCTGTGGCGAAAGCGCGGCCACCAGCAGGACGGCAATTATAACTATCTTGATTTGATTCATATTCCTTCCCATAGTTAATGGCAGAGTCGGCACAATGTAGCCGCTAAAAAATGACGTGTCGAGCTTGTGCTAAAGCATGCTCAAAGGATCGAGATCGAGGCCCATGCGGACCTTCCGCGGCGAAGGATTTTGAGCCAAGGCAAAAGCGAACAAGCTTCTGATTCCCTGCCACTGCCCAGCCTTGAGCAAACAGCTGAAACGCCTACGCCCCCTGAGCATTGCCAAAGGCGCCGGAGCAGGGCCCAAGGCCATCACCCCAAGCTGTTTGGCCTGTTGGCGCACCAGCCTTCCCAGTTCCATCATGGCGGCCTGGCCGCCCTCCCAATCGGCGGGAAAACTGATGCGTATGAGTCCGAGCTTGCTGAAGGGAGGATAACCGAACTTCCTGCGCCGTTCGATTTCCCGATCAAAAAAACCGAAATAATCGCTGGAAAGGATCTCGTTCCAAATATCGTGCTTGGGATTGCGGGTCTGGATGATCACTTTCCCTTTCCGCTCACCCCGTCCGGCTCTCCCTGCCACCTGAACCAGCAACTGGAAGGTCCGCTCCGAAGCCCTGTAGTCGGGCAGGTTCAGGCCAAGGTCACCGTCAGCCACCACAACCAGGGTCACATCAGGAAAATGATGCCCTTTGGAAAGCATCTGAGTGCCCACCAGGACTTGGGCCTCCCTCTTTCTGAAAGCTTCAAGAATCTCCTCCATACGCTCCTGGCGACGAGTGGAATCCCTGTCCATGCGCAGTACCTTGGAGCCTTCTGGCAGGATGCCCTGGATCTTCTCTTCAAGGCGCTCCGTCCCCTCACCCATGGGAATGAAGTTACCTCCTCCACATTTGGAACACAGAAGCGGATACGGATACGTCAGGCCGCAATAATGGCAGACCACACGCTCACGCCCCTTGTGGAAGGTCATACCGACCTCACACTCGGGACAACGCACCACCGTGCCGCAATCCACACAATACATGAGCGGCGCATAGCCCCTGCGGTTGAGCATGACAATAACCTGCTCGCCCCGGCCTATGGTGTCCTGCATCTGCTCGACGCTCCGGGGAGCAAAAGGCTGCTCGCGGTCCAGTTCGCTGATATCCACAAGCTCCACATCCGGCAGCACGCTCGTACCGACCCTTCGGGACAAGGTGGACACGGGAACAACTCCAGTACGGGCCGCATGAAAGGTCTTCACGTCCGGGGTGGCGGAGCCGAGTACGAGAAGGCCCTCGGTCTGCTGCACGCGGAACCAGGCCACTTCCTTTGCCTGGTAGGCAAGACGATCCTCCTGCTTGTACGACTCGTCGTGTTCCTCATCGAGAATGACCAATCCCAGATTCTTAACGGGGAGAAACAATGCGGAGCGGGTCCCCACCACCAAGCTCGGTTCCAGATCTGAAGCAGCTTCCAGAAACGTGGATTCACGTTTCTTGGGGCTTTGGTACCCATGGTAAAATTTCACGTTCCTGCCCGGAAACGCCTCTGCGGCTGCTTTGGCCAACTGACAGGCAAGCGCAACTTCGGGGGCAAGCAACAGGACGGAGCGCCCCACCTCCAAACACCTGGCGATCAAATTGAGATAAAGATAGGTTTTACCACTGCCCGTAACGCCGTGCACCAGATGAGTGGACGGCTTCCCACCACGCAACGCCGTCTCAAGGGCACCAAAGGCCTCTTGCTGCTCTTCGGTCAATTCAAAATCAAGAGAAGCCGTTGGTTCACAGGCCACCGGCTCATCCACTTGCCTCAGCATATCGGCGGAAAGATCGCCAATAGCCACCAGACCACCGCCCTCCAGACGCTGTGCGGTTTCCGAAGCCCACTCACCTAAAACCGATTTCAGGGAAAACAAACTCTGCGGGCCATTGTCGAGGAGGTAGTCCAAAATTCTGAGTTGCCGTTTGGCATTGGGGCGCACCGGCCAAGGGGGATCGGCGGCCAGCGACACATAGCGCTCTTCAGCCTCCTTGCGAGGATTGAGGCGCACACGCATTTTACCTTGATTCCAGGCGTCCATGAGGCGACGTTTATCCGCTTCAGGCATGGCGGCCAGCGCTGCCGGCTTGATGGAAGCCGGAAAAGGACTGGTCTTGGGGTCGCGCTCCAGAGCAAACGTCACGGAAGCAGTACGAAGCCCACGCGGCAGAAGGATTTCCAAAATGCGACCTTCGGGCTCCATCTGTCGTGCCGCAAGGTTGCGCACCATGTGCATATAAAAGTCGTCCAGCACGGGAGAGCGTTCCATGGGCCAGAGCACGGGTTTGACGGTCACGCCTTTGGGTGCGTGCTCCGCCTCACCTACAATAATTCCCACGCGATTCCCACGTCCCAAAGGCACGATCACGCGCGAACCGGGCTCCAGCTCCGGGAAAAAATCAGGGTAACCGTACGTCAGGGTCTGGTACGGGGGAGAAAGAAGCGTTACCTGCCTGTATGAGGTCATGCTGCTCTACTGGCTGGCGGAAATGAAACTGAACTCATCCCGAAGGCGCCGGTACAATGGCGACATCATGCCACATGCCTTGCCGGAGTGGTTCATGGAAAACACATCGGGCGAGTACAATTTTGGATCACCGGCCCGATTTATCTCATTCCAGATCATGGAAAAAGAAACGGTCGTCCCATCTTCAAAAGTCAGAGTTCCTTTCCCAGGGAACTCAAACCCCTTGAACGTGGCGTAGTCCCCAAAAGAAAACTGAAGAGGCCGGCCCGCATTGTCCAGCCGCATGAACAACAAAGCCATAGTCTCATTATTCAGACGCACTTGTGATCTGACATCGTCTCCCGGCTCAGCACCAAAAATGAAACATGGAGCCTCGTCGCAGAAGCCGAATCCGGCAGTGGCGTTGTCCATGCCCAATTCCTTCCAGGTCCGCACGGGCTGCGGGGGCTGCCAATAGGCCAGCACAGGCAGCGGCGCCCCACCGCCAGGGCAGGAAGCAAAAACTTTTCCGCCTACACCAACTGCGGCAGCGGTGCCGTTACCGCCCCCCACCTGCCACTCCTGGCGCCACTTGCCCGCCGAGTACCAAACCCGGGCCGTAAGGCCAGATTCATCATCAAAGGACACGGTGGCCTGCCAAGACTTGAGCCCCCTGTAGGCGGCAAGCACCTTGGTATTGAGCTCCCCTTCCTCGGGAACAAAGGCTGCTGCGGGAATGCTGAAACACAGCACGACCAGCAGCAGCCCCAAAATGACTACTTGAGTTCTGTGCAAGGCAACAGCTCCATGAGCCGCTTCACGAGATCGTCATGCAACTCTTCGTCATGCAAGGCAAAATAGATGTTGGCAGTCAGGTATTCCACCCAGTCACCGGCATCAAAACGCTGACCCTGCAGCTTCACGGCAATGAGCTTGTCCTGGTCCGCCAGGCCCTGCAAGGCGTCGGTAAGCTGAATTTCCCCTCCCACGCCGGGTTCCTGATTTTCAAGAATATCGAAAATTTCCGGGAGCAGCACATAGCGGCCGGTGATGGCCAGGTTGGACGGAGCATCTTCGGGTTTGGGTTTTTCCACCAGCTTCCTGACGTGGAACATGTTCGGGGCAAATTCCTCGCCCTGAATGATACCGTACCGATTGACCTTGTCTTCGGGAACCTCGATGACGCCCACAACCGCCTTGCCTTCAGTCCGGGCGGCGTCCAGCAACTCGCAAATGCCCGCGTTAAGACCGAACATGAGGTCGTCGCCGAGCATGACCGCAAACGGCTCGTTTTTGCAAACTTCCTTGGCGCACAACACGGCATGCCCCAAGCCGAGCTGTTCCTTCTGGCGCACGGAAATCATGTTGCAGATATTGGCGACCTTTTGCACTTCCTCCAGGAGGGCAGTCTTGCCGCCCCGATCCAACAGCTGCTCAAGCAGAAAGTTGCGGTCGAAATGATCCTCTATGATCTTCTTGTTCTGGTTGGTGATGAAAACGACATCCTGCAATCCGGCTCCAATCGCCTCTTCCACGATGTACTGAACAATGGGCTTCTTGTAGATGGGAAGCATTTCCTTGGGAACGTTCTTGGTGGCGGGAAGAGAGCGTGTGCCCCATCCGGCGACGGGAATGACGGCCTTTTTGATGTCCATTAGTCCTCCTTTGCGAGCAAATACAGGCTGTTAGCGAAGATGAGTTTCCAAAGCGCCGATCAGATCATCGACATACTGCTCGACCTTGTCCTGATCAGGGCCTTCCACCATGACACGGGCAACAGCCTCTGTGCCGGAGTAACGAAGCAGGACGCGTCCCTTTCCTTCAAGGGCCTTCTCCACCCTTGCCACCTCGGCCATGACTTTCGGCGCTTCCTCAAAGGGGATTTTGCGTTCCACATGCACGTTCTTCAAAATCTGAGGAAACGGCTGAAGAAGATCGGAAAGCTCGGAAATAGGCTGTTTTTTCTCGCACATTATACGCAATAATTGCAGTGCGGCAAGCAAACCGTCGCCTGTTGTGCTGTGGTCCATGTAAATGAGGTGGCCGGACTGTTCGCCGCCGAGTGTGGCTCCCTCCCGGCGCATGGCCTCCACGACGTAACGGTCACCCACCGGCGTGCGCAACAAGGTTCCGCCGCGCTCCTTCATGAACAACTCCAACGCCATGTTGCTCATGACCGTGGAAACAAGCATGCCCTTGGGCAAGTTTTCTTTTTCCATCATTTCCAGAGCGGAGATGGCCATGATCTGATCTCCGTCGAGCACCCTGCCCTTTTCGTCGCAGACAATAAGCCGATCGGCATCGCCGTCCAAGGCAAGCCCGATGTCCGCACCTACCTCAAGCACCTTCTGGGAAATGACTTGGGGATAGAGCGAGCCGCATTGGCGGTTGATATTCACACCGTCAGGATCCATGCCGACCTTTATGACCTTGGCGCCCAGTTCCTCGAAAACACTGGGGGCCACGCCATAAGCTGCGCCATTGGCGCAATCCAGCACAATCTTCATGCCGTCCAGGGTCAGAGTCTGGGAAAAACTATTTTTGAGATAGACAATATAGCGTCCCGGGGCGTCGGCCAGACGCTGGGCTTTGCCGATTCTTTCCGGCTGCGGGTAGTCCCAGTCGGAATTGTCGGCCATGACCAGTTCGGCGATTTCATCCTCCATCTCATCAGGAAGCTTGAAACCGTTGCGGTCGAAAAATTTGATGCCATTATCCATGAACGGATTGTGTGAAGCGGAAATAACTACGCCGAGATCGGCGCGCATGCTCCTGGTCAGAAAGGAAATAGCCGGAGTAGGCATGGGGCCTACCAGAATGACATCCATACCGTTGGCGCAAAAGCCGGAAGTGAGAGCGGTCTCAAAAACGTAGCCGGAAAGGCGGGTGTCCTTACCAATGACCACGCGGTGTCTCTTGTTGCCGTTCCTGAAATACTGCCCAGCGGCCAAACCGAGGCGCAGGGCGATCTCCGGGGTCATGGGGAATATATTGACCTGGCCGCGAAGGCCATCGGTTCCGAACAATCTCTGATTCATTCTTTCATCTCCGAAATCAAAACACGGCCCGANAGCCGCACATATCTTTAACGTATCTCAGTCTTGATGGTTTCAGGATTCTTGCGTTCCAGACGGCACCCTTCGGGAAGCCTGACCATATANTCATAGTCGTACCGGCCGGGCTGCTTGCCCTCTTCCACAGTAAGTTCGGCTGCCATGTCCTTGCGGAACTCCTTGTCCCGGAACAGAAAGACCGGGCCTTCCAACAGCAGGCGCACATAGCCCTGCTTGGTTTTGACGCGGATACCCTCAGGGGCGTTCACGGTCAAGGGAATCTTGACCCAGATCTGGCGCATCTTGGGAGCGAATCGCAGCTCCACCCGAACCTGGCCGGGAGTGGCGTCCACAGTAGCGGGCAGATCCAAGGCCTGTTCATGCTGCCATGAGGGAGGAACTTCATCCAAAAAATCTTCGCCAACAACCACCTTGGTACGGGAGATCTTGTTGAGCACGGTCTCCGGCCCCTTGATCCTGACAAAATCCGGTACGGTCTCAACCCCGACCAGTTCGTAATCCGGATTGATCTGCCCCTTCCAGGCGCCTTCCACTTTGATGTCCTTGCGCGCGATGCGATCCACCTTGAGTACGAGACGATTGGGTTTGATCTCCACTATCTCATAGGCTGCGGAAAGCGGCACCCGCTCCTCATGAATATCCACTACGGTCTCGCCCACGCCCAACCCGCTGACGTCGAGTGGATAGGCCAGATTCTCATCCGCCAAGGAACGCACCAAGCCCTTGGAGCCGCGTACGCGAACCTTGATCTTGTCCGGCAGCCCACTCTCGATGATCAACCCCTCGGGGGGGTTGGTCATGACCAGCGACATGTCCACAAGCACCTCGACCTTCTCCCTGCCTGTCACCAGGAACCAGGAAAAAATCGAGAGTATGATGGCCAACAATACATATAACCAGTTCTTCTTCATGGGCTACCGTTCCAAAGCGTTCTTGAGCACTCGCCGCAGTCGGACTTCATCCAGACTGGTGGTCAATCTGCCGCTTATGGCGATGGAGACATCACCACGCTCTTCCGAAACCACGAGGGTCACCGCATCCGAGCTTTCGCTGATGCCCAGAGCGGCCCTGTGCCGGGTACCGAACATGGTTTCCCCGCGCAGTTTGGAGGACAGAGGCAGGATACAGGCCGCGGCGGCGATCCTGTTGCGGCGGATGACCACCGCGCCGTCATGCAGCGGCGTATCTTCGAAAAATATGGATTCGATCAGTTCCTTGCTGACCTTGGCATCGACTTCGACCCCGCGCTCAATGATGTCGCCCAGTGGAACGTGCTTCTCCAGGACGATGAGGGCGCCTGTCTTGGTGCGGGACATGGACATGACCGCCTGCACCAGTTCATCAAAGGCCTTGGACTCGACTTTCTGGCTCCTGCTCCAGAACCGCCCCGCTCCCACTTGAGCCAGAGCCTTCCGAATATCACGCTGGAATAGAATGATGATGACCAGAAAGATGGAGTCCAGGAACTCGCTCAGAAGAGTGTGCAGTGTGAAAAGATTCAGGTATCCGGAGACAAAATAGACCACAAGTACGAACATGAGCCCATAGATGACCGCAACCGCACGGGTGTCTCTCACCAGGATGATAAGGTAGTAATAAATAAAGGCGACGAGCCCGATATCGAGCAAGACGTGCCAGGTAATGGTGGTTCCGAATATTTCTAACATTTGCTTGCAGTTATGCTATTTCCTGAACGATGGTCAATGATTGCCGCGTCAATTCAACTTCATGAACACGATGAATGGGGACCCCTTTGGCGGCCAACAGCGCAGTGGCCACCTGGGTGGCATTCTGCCGCCGTCCGATCGCAACTCCCAACAATTGCTCCCAAAGGGACTTGTTGGAGAGTCCCATATATATGGGCAGGCCAAATTCACTGAACCGCTTTATGTTTTTCAAAATCGCAAGATTGTGCTCCAGCAACTTGCCAAAGCCTATCCCCGGGTCCAAAACTATATTTTGACGTGGAAGTCCGGCCTTGTCCAGCAAGTTCAACCGCTCCTCGAAAAACGCGAGCATTTCGTCCACAACGTCGTCATAATATGGAGCGTCCTGCATATCTTCGGGTCGCCCCAAACTGTGCATGAGCACATAACCGGGCTTGTACTGCCCCACCACGTCGAGAAGTTCCGGCTCAAAACGAAACGCAGACACGTCGTTGATGATATCCGCACCCGCGTCCAAAACCCGGGCGGCCGTTTGCGCCTTGTAGGTGTCCACGGAGATCGCCGGTCGGACCTTTGTGCCGTCCGGGCCGTCCAACTCCCGGCCCACCAGGGCTCGAACTACGGGAATGACCCGCTCCAGTTCCTGGTCCAGACTGACCTTGTCGGCATAGGGCCGGGTGCTCTCCCCGCCTATGTCCAGGATATGAGCCCCCTGCCGGACAAGTTTTTCCGCATGAGCTATTCCGGCATCGGCCGAACCATGTCTGCCGCCGTCATAAAAGGAATCCGGCGTGACATTGACGATTCCCGCAATAAGAAAAGGGGCCGGGCCAAGCGCCCCGCCCCTTGCTGTGTTCCATTTGATTTCAGGCATTATGAATTGTAGATCCCGACCATTACTGGACCGGCTTATTGTCGTCCTCTTCAAGAATGAAATCATCCTCGCTTTCGGGCGCGGACTCTTTTTTGGGAGCGCCATCGGCGCCGTAAGCCTTGGTTTCGCTCACGGGTGTATAGCCCGGGCCGCCAGAGCCGTTTCCACTTTTTGGGGCTCCGCCTTGAGGACCGCCATTGGGTTCCATGGGTGGCAGCGTTTCACCGGCCATGAGCATCTCCATCTCCTCACTGGTGATGGTTTCACGCTCGAGCAGGGCTTCAGCCACGCGGTCCAGCACACTCCTGTTGTCACCAAGGATATTCATGGCCCGTTGGTAACCTTCGTCGATAAAGCGTTTCACTTCGGCGTCGATGAGTCGTGCGGTTTCCTCACCATAATCCTTGTTGTGGATCAACTCTTTGCCCAGGAAAACCTGCTCCTGATTGTCGCTGAAGGACAACGGACCGAGTTTCTCACTCATGCCCCACAGGCAGACCATGTTGCGGGCCAGCTGCGTTGCGCGCTTGATGTCGTTGGAAGCACCGGTGGTGAACTGATTGAAAACAAGCTCTTCAGCCGCACGGCCGCCAAGGGCCATGGCGATATCGGCCTCACACTGAGTCTTGGAACGACTCACGCGGTCCTCTTCCGGCAGGAAACTGGTCACACCGAGAGCGCGGCCGCGCGGAATGATGGTCACCTTGTGGAGGGGATCGCACTCGGGGATCATCTTACCGACCAGGGCATGTCCGCCCTCGTGGTAGGCAGTGGATTTCTTTTCTTCGTCGGTCATGATCAGGCTGCGACGTTCCTTGCCCATGATGACCTTGTCCTTCGCTTCCTCGAAATCGGCCATCTCCACCCGGTCCTTGCTCTGCTTGGCCGCATACAAGGCGGCCTCGTTGACCAAGTTCTCGAGATCGGCGCCGGAGAATCCCGGAGTACCTCGGGCAATGGTGGCCAGATCAACTTCCGGAGCCAGCGGAGTCTTGCGGGCGTGAACCTTGAGGATACGCTCGCGGCCGCGGAGATCCGGAGTGGGAACCACCACCTGACGATCGAAACGTCCGGGACGCAACAAAGCCGGGTCCAGGACATCGGGACGGTTGGTGGCCGCCACAAGAATGACACCCTCATTGGACTCGAAACCGTCCATTTCCACCAACAATTGGTTCAGGGTCTGCTCACGCTCATCATGCCCGCCACCGAGACCGGCGCCGCGCTGACGGCCCACCGCATCGATTTCATCAATGAAGATCAGGCAGGGAGCATTTTTCTTGCCCTGGGAAAAAAGGTCACGAACTCGTGAAGCCCCAACACCCACGAACATTTCAACAAAGTCGGAACCCGAAATGGAGAAAAACGGCACGCCGGCCTCACCGGCCACGGCGCGGGCCAGCAACGTCTTACCGGTGCCCGGAGGGCCCACCAGCAGGACGCCCTTGGGAATACGCCCTCCCAAACGGGTGAACTTGCGGGGTTCGCGAAGAAAATCGACCACTTCGGTAAGTTCTTCCTTGGCTTCATCAACGCCCGCCACATCCTCGAAAGTGACCTTGGCAGTCTCCTCGTTGATGAGACGCGCGCGGGAACGTCCGAAGGACATGGCTCCACGGCCTCCCCCGCCGCCTTGCATCTGACGCATGAAAAAAATCCAGACGCCTATGAGCAACAGCATGGGGAACCAGCTCACGAGCAACGTCATGTACCAGGGAGCTTCCTCAGGCGGTTCGGCAGCCACTTCAACTCCCTTCTGAATCAGAGTGTCCACCATTTTTGGGTCGCTCGGCGCAAAAGTCTGAAAACGCCTGTTGTCCGAGGTGACTCCATTGATGGTCTTGCCCTGAATCTTCACGGACACGACATCACCGCTCTCCACTCGAGAGAGGAATTCGCTGTACGTGAATTTGGTCTGCGGGGAAGGCGGCTGGTTGAACAAATTGAAAAGGACCACCATCAGCAGCGAGATGGTTGCCCAGATGATCAAATTCTTGGAAAAATTATTCAAGCAATGCTCCTTGCGCATATGTGTGAATCGCGGCGGGAGGCTGCAGGAGCCGGGACATTCCCGCCCACGAACAACAATTCTAGTGAACTTAATACCTTGATCAAAAAAAGCAAGGGGCAAAGTTTGATTATTTGCCCCACGCTTTGCAACGACGAGGTACTTAAGAAATTGATTACAGCAAAGAAAACCGGACCGCAACAAAGTGTGACGAAAAGGAGATCAGGAGTTGAGCCCTACCTGACGCAGGAGTTTATGGGCCTTTTCCGAAAGGACATACCCCTTTTCGCAGTCGATCTCCGCTCCTTTGAGCTTGATGTAAAGTATATACCCGAGATCGTAGAGGGCCTTGAGTTGATTGCGGTTGTAATTCTCAAGGATGAATTTGGGAGCAATGCCGTCGTACCGTTTGAGCTGGGTCAGATGGAAAATGTCCATGAGTACTTCAATATCCGACTCTTCCAAGTCGTCCATGCTCACGCAGTTGTCGCTTTTGAGCACCTTCCACGCGTCGGTGGTAAAATCGATGCCCAGATTCCTGAGGTCGTCCCTGCCCTTTTCCGAGAGTTTGTATCCCACCGGGTTGGAGCCACAGGTCGTCAAAATGACCCCTTCCTCCACCAACCCGCTTTCCAGCAACGACTCCAATACCCCTTCGTCATACACCAACGTCAGCTTGCGGGGCATGAGCCCGTGATAACGCTTGATCTTGGAGTAATGTTGGATGTCCTTGAGAATCTGGACATGTCTTTCGGTGAGCAGCATGCCGCCCCCTCCCTTTTTTTTACGCCAGCCAATCTCTGACGGCAGCGATCTGCCCCGTAACGGATTGCGGGCCGGTCCCGCCCGGCGAGGTCCTTCGCCTGACCGCAGCGTCATACTGCAACACCTCGAAGACGCCTTCATCGACGGCCTCGGAGAATTGTTGCAACTCGGCGAGAGAAAGTTCCTCCAGCCCCTTACCAACAGCTTCGGCATGGGCCACGGCCGCACCGGTGATGTGATGCGCCTCGCGGAAGGGAATACCCTTGGCGGCCAGATAATCAGCCAATTCCGTGGCGTTCAGGAAGCCATTACGCATGGTGACGGCCATCTTTTCGGGCACAAACTCCAGTCCAGGGAGCATTCCAGCCATGACCTCCAGGGACATGCCCACGGTGCGGTCCGCATCGAAAAAGGGCTCCTTGTCTTCCTGCAGGTCGCGATTGTAGGTCATGGGCAGTCCCTTGACGACCGTGAGCAATGACATGAGCGAACCGTAGACCCGCCCGGTCTTGCCGCGCATGATCTCGCAAGCGTCCGGATTTTTCTTCTGGGGCATGATGGACGACCCCGTGGAGTAGGCGTCCGGCAGCTTTACGAATCCGAAGTTGGGGTTGGCCCAAATGATGATTTCTTCACAAAAGCGGGACAGGTGAGCCATGATCAGGCTGCCGCAAAACAAGGCCTCAAGCACGAAATCACGATCGGAAACCGCATCCATGCTGTTGGCAAAGACTGCGTCAAACCCCAGGTCGTCGCACACAGCCTGCGGATCAATGGGGTGTGTGGTGCCGGCCAGGGCTGCCGCCCCCAAAGGCGAAATACGCACGCGCTTCAGGCAGTCCTCCACCCGTTCGGCATCGCGCATGAACATACGGCAATAAGCCAGCAGATGGTGCGCCAAACTCACGGGCTGGGCGGGCTGAAAATGAGTGCATCCAGGCAGCAGGGTGTCCTGATGCCTTTCAGCCTGGGCTACAAATTCGGCAACCACGCCCTTGAGCCGTCGCCCCCATTCTTCCAGCCGAGCGGCCACATGCAACCGGAACCCCAGGGCCACCTGATCGTTGCGGCTTCGGGCCGTGTGCAGCTTGCCGCCCAATGGACCGATGATTTCGGTAAGACGGGACTCGATGTTCATATGCACATCTTCCATCTCCATCTTCCACTGAAAATCGCCGGCTTCGATTTCCTCCCGCACGCTGTCCAGCCCCTTGATGATGACTTCGGCCTCCTCTTCAGACAGGAAACCCTGTTTGGCCAACATCCGGGCATGAGCCTGGGAGCCGCGAATATCCTCGCGGTAGAAGCGCCAGTCAAAGGAAACGGATTCGGAATATGCTTCCATGGAAGCGGCGGTCCGCTCCGCGAACCGCCCTCCCCACATTTTCTTGTCAGACATAGGTTACTCGCAGGATTCGTCGGTGTCCTTGCCGCCCCATTTACTCTGCTGCATACGTCCCTTGAGACGCAGACCAACAAGCTTGATGAAACCGGCCGCATCCGACTGATCGTAAACGTAATCTTCCTCGAAGGTGGCCAACTCAGGATTATACAGGGAATACGGCGACTTGCGCGCCAGAGGGATACAATTTCCCTTGTAGAGCTTAAGGCGCACGGTTCCGGTGACCCGCTCCTGGGTCTTGTCGATCATGGCCTGCAGGGCCTCGCGTTCGGGGCTGAACCAGTAACCGTAATAAATCATTTCCGCATATTTGGGAATGAGCCCGTCGCGCATGTGCATAACCTCGCGGTCCAGGGTCAGCCCTTCCAAGTCACGATGGGCGATATGCATGATGGTGCCGCCCGGGGTTTCATACACGCCGCGGGACTTCATGCCCACGAAGCGGTTTTCGACCATGTCGACCCGGCCGATGCCGTGCTTGCCTCCCAGTTCGTTGAGCTTGGCCAACAAGGCCGCCGGGGAATGCTTCACGTTGTTGATGGCCACGGGATCACCCTGTTCGAAATCAATGGTGATCTCCTCGGGCTCGTCCGGGCATTGCTCGANGGGCATGACGTTGCGGTAGCAGTCGGAGCCCGGAGCGTTCCACGGATCTTCCAATTCTCCACCTTCAAACGAGGTGTGCAGGAGGTTNGCGTCAATGGACCACGGTTTCTTGCGGCTCACCGGTACGGGAATTCCGTGCTCAGTGGCAAAGTTGATGAGGTCGGTACGGGACTTGAGCTCCCAGTCACGCCAGGGCGCGATGGTGACCAAACGCGGATTGAGCGCCATCTGAGCCAACTCGAAACGCACTTGGTCGTTGCCCTTGCCGGTAGCGCCGTGGGCCACGGCCTGTGCGCCTTCCAACTCGGCGATCTCCACCATGCGCTTGGAGATCAACGGACGGGCGATGGCCGTACCCAGCAGGTAGCGGCCTTCGTAGAGGGCCCCGGCACGGAACGCCGGGAACACATAGTCACGGACGAACTCCTCACGCAGGTCCTCGACATACGCCTTGGATGCGCCCGTGGACAAGGCCTTTTCGTCGATACCTTCCATCTCTTCACCCTGACCGAGGTCGGCGGTCATGGTGATGACTTCGCACTCGTAGTGGTTGGCAATCCACTTGAGGATGATGGAGGTATCCAGACCTCCTGAATATGCCAGAACGACCTTTTCAATCTTACTCACGGTTCTTACCTGAAATCCTTAAACTGAATTACTTCCAAATCCATTCCATGATTGCCTTCTGTCCGTGCAGGCGGTTTTCGGCCTGATCCCAGACAATGGATGCCGAAGACTCGAAAACCTCGGCGGACACTTCCTCGCCACAATGGGCTGGCAGGCAATGCATGAATTTGGCGTCGGGAACGGCTTTGGCCATGAGGGCCTCATCCACATAAAATCCTTTGAAGGACTCTTCGCGGATGCGCTGCTCCTCTTCCTGTCCCATGCTGGCCCAGACATCGGTATTGATGTAATGGGCGCCGGCTGCGGCTTCCATCGGATCTCGAGTAATTTTGAAGTTGGCGCCCAAGGCGGCGGCCTTCTCCATAATCTCCTGATCCGGGTCATAGCCCTCCGGTATGGCCAGCGCCAATTCGAAACCGAACAAGGCGGCGGCATTGATAAAGGAATGAGCCATATTGTTGCCGTCTCCGATCCACGCCACCTTGACGTTTTCCAGGTCCGGGGTGCGCTCATACATGGTCAGCATGTCGCTCATGACCTGACAAGGATGGTATTCATCCGTCAGGGCGTTGATGACAGGAATGGCGCCGTACTCGGCAAGAATATCGAGCTTCTTCTGCCCGAAGGTTCGGACCACCAGGCCGTCCGCATAACGGGACAGCACACGGGCCGTGTCTTCCAGGGGTTCGGAACGACCGAGTTGCGAATCCTTGGAAGCGATAAAAACAGGGTCCCCGCCGAGCTGCCTGATGCCGACTTCAAACGAGACTCGGGTTCGGGTGGAAGCCTTTTCGAAAATCATGAGGATAACCTTGCCGTCGAGCAGGTCGGTGCGGATCTTGTTATCCTTCATTTCCTTTGCGCGTCTGAGAACGCTCCAGGCCTCTTCCCGGGGCATGTCCAACAGGGACAAAAAGTGTTTAGTCATGTGCACTCGCTCCATTGTTAAAACAACAGCGTAAAAGGGGATTGATCCTTGCCGATAACAACACGAATGTAAAGTCCTTTGCCCATGATCTTTTCAAATGGTGAAAAGACGCTACCGGTTCTGGAGCCATTCATGGAACTGGCTCAGGCTCAATGGCCTGCTGGCCGGACCGGAGCGGACATAAAACTCCTCGGCCTGTCCCTTACGGAAAAAGGCGGGAGTTCCCGCGGGCACGCAGTGGGCCCGGAGCACTTTCTTGCCCTGCACTTCCAGAACCATCGTATTGACATATGCGGCAAACTCGGCCCCGACATACTGGTTCACGAGATTGTTGAAGTGCAAAAGAGCCCTGTCATCGCTTTCAAAGGCGTCAGCGTCCAAACCGGTAACGGCGCCGTTGTCGGCAACCCCCACAAGCAGGGTGCCCCCGTCGGAGTTGAGGAAGGCCGCAATGGTCTTGATATTGGCCTGTTCGATCTCCTTGCCGTTTTTCCCGGCCTTGAGATTGAAGCGCATGGTCTGCTTGAACTCCAGCTTGGAAGATTCGCCTTCCGCGATGAGCCGCAGCACGTCCTCTGGAGTATTGACCATGTCATGCCGTCTGCCCATGGCCTCGATGCGCTCCCGGTTCTTTTTGAGCAGAAGCAGAGCCACACCGGACATGATCACAAGAACCATCCCGGCCATGACAATGAAATGGTCGCTGGTCAACGTGGAAAGAACCACGCGCTGCGGCATGGTCACGCCGATATACATGGAGTCGCCGAACACGGACAAAGGTTCCAGATAAGCCCACCAGACCGTGTCATGCACGCTGAAATGAAACGCACTATCCTTGACTACCGCATCCGAGGCCAGCAGCTCTCCTGCCTGGCGGATGGCAGGATTCACCGCCTTGTCCGGGGTCACGGCCTTGCGCGCCCTTTCTCCCGCCACCTTTCCAGAGGTGGCCAGAGGCACCTCCATGAGCTTGCCGCTGTCCCAATAGATGAAAATGTTATCCGCCACACCATGCTCGGCATGAGACAGCTGGTTGACGATGACGTCCACGGGCATGACGAACGAGACCATGATGCTGCTGTCGGAATTCTCCACGGACAGCAGCACGGAAGCCGTGATCCATGATTCGCCCTGTTTGTACAGCCTGTAGGAACTGCTCCAGTTGACCAGCCCCGGCCTCAAATTCCGATACTCTTCGGAAAGCTTGGCGTTGAGGCGTTCCTCGCCTCCGGCATGTGCCGGGACGAAAGGCTTTTCCTTTCCGTCCGGCAGAAGCGTATTCCAGGAGATTCTGCTTCTGTCCTCCGGCTGGGGCACCCATTCGCGATAAGTCCTGTCCTGCCGGGTCAGGGCGTAAACAAGCCCCTGGCCATCCGAAACCAGGACCCCGCTCAGGGCTGGCTGCTGCTTGAAAAGCTGCTTGAGAGTCTTCCGAAGATAGGCAGGCTCCAGGCTGTCCACATCCTGCAGGGCAACTTCCGAGTCCGACATGGCGACGGCATTGACCAACATCTGGATGGCCCCGGCCATGCCGCGGGTGGAATTCTGAATGGCCACTGTGGCCACATCCTTGCGAAAATCCCTCACTCCCCAGAAAATAAGCCCTCCGATGGCGAATGTGGCGATAATGATTCCGTAAAAAAGAAAGGAATAGAGATGAGTTCCACGAATGGCTTTATGACCCGGCATGCATGCCCTCCGGTTTGTCGGTCCCTTTCCTGAAAGCATCCACAGCGCTTTCGGTCAGTGAATCCATGACCTCTCCATGGTCGAATCCGGCGAGATGCAACACCGCATGCGCCAAAAGCCGCACCATATGTTCGACCGGCTCCTGATCGTAAAGTTCCACTTCACGCGCCAGGGTGTCCACGGACAGGGCTATCTCTCCAAGAGATTCGCCCTCCCCGGCCTCGCCCTCATCCACGGCCGGAAAACTGAGAACGTTGGTCGGGCCTGTGCAACCCAGAAACTCGCTGTTCAGATGCGCAACCTCCACATCATCCACCAGTTTGAGGGTCAAAGTACCGTCTTCATATCCGAGCACTTCCAAAATCCGAAGCATCACCGCCCGCACTTCCCGCACCGAAAGCGGAAACACAGGCTCCCAGCGGGCACATTGGCGAACGACCTGTATGGACGACTGCTGCATCACTCTCCTTTTGCATCCTTATCGTATGCCTTGACGATCCGCCCCACCAGGGGATGACGGATTACATCCTTGTCGTCGAAAGCGATGAACTTGATTCCCTTCACATTCGTAAGCACGCTCCTGGCATGCAGCAATCCCGACCGGCTCTCCTGCGGCAGGTCGATCTGGGTCACGTCTCCCGTAACCACGGCTTTGGAGCCGAAACCAAGGCGGGTCAAAAACATCTTCATCTGCTCAGGCGTGGTATTCTGAGCCTCGTCCAGGATAATGAAGGCGTCGTTGAGGGTTCGCCCGCGCATGAAGGCCAAAGGGGCCACCTCAATGACACCGGCCTCCATGTATTCCTGTACCTTCTCGAAATCGAGCATGTCGTGCAGTGCGTCGTACAACGGGCGCAGATAGGGGTTGATCTTCTCCGCAAGATCGCCGGGCAGGAAACCGAGTTTTTCCCCGGCCTCCACCGCCGGACGCGTCAAAACGATGCGCTTGACCTCGCGGCGCAGGAGCGCTCCCACAGCCATGGCCACCGCCAGGTAGGTCTTGCCCGTGCCCGCGGGGCCGATGCCGAAGGTCATGTCCTGCTCGCGAATGGTGTCCAAATAGGTGCGTTGGTTGAGGGTCTTCGGCACCACTCCCTTCTTCGGGGAGCCGGCCGAAACGTCCTTCTGGAAAACCTTGCCGATGTTTGCGCCGGGCTCGCGGTCGAGAAGGCGGCAGGCCAAGTCCACGTCCTGGGGAAGAACCTTTTTCCCCGCTCGGATCATGCCGTACAGTTGAGTCAGCACACGCCCGGCCAAGTCGACGCCGGCCTGATCGTCTCCCAGTGAGGTGATGACGACCTTGTTGCCTCGGCTTTCTATCCTGAGATCGAAACGTTCCGCAATGAGCCGCAAATGTGTTTCCTGTGGCCCGAAAAGCTGCCGGGCCAGGGCATTGTCTTCAAATTCAAGTTTGTGGTTGATCATTCAAATCCTTTACCGTTGATATTTGTGGCGCCCTCCATCATGGCCGGGTGCATCGGATGATTCAATTCGAACAGCTCGGTTCCTTCATATATTACCAAGGAAAATACAACCTTCGTGCACAAGAAATACGCGTGCTCCCATCATCCGGTCAAGCATACGGCAGGATACAAAAAAAGGCGACCCGAAGGCCGCCCTTATTTATTCGAATCGGCTTCAGCCTATTCCACCGGCGAAAACACTTTCTTGAATTCCGCCTTAAGATACTCATCAATTTCTTCTTTGCTCATATCGGACTTGGGAAGATATTCCGTATTGACGCACTGCGCCAATACACCTTTGACATTTTTGTTGAAGTTCCGCTCCAACGCCAGGCACACGACTCCTTCCTTCATGGCCATGTCGTATCCGCTTTGAGCGAGAGAACCCACGTAATACTGAGAATAATTGTCCGAACCATCGGAAAAGAAAGTCATTTCCACATACGGGTAACCGCCAAATTCATAGCGAGGGCCTTTGACCGGCAGCCAGTAGAAACGTCCACCAATCCTGCGTCTTTCAATGAAAGCAAAACTCTCGACCTTGTTTTCTCCGTTGGACTTTACAAACAGATCGGAACGAATCTTAATGTTTTGGCTGTTGTTGCCCGCAGAGCAGTCAGGACAATTGCTCTTGGTATAGACATCAACGACACCCTTGTACTCAAAATCATCCGCCACATGGAATTTCTTGCCGCCGATGGAGTCGTAGGTATTGTCCACAACTTGAATACCGTTGCACCCAGATGCCAAAAGAAGCATCATCCCCAAAACCAGTAAAACGATTTTTCTCATACCCCACCCCTGAGTGAATATTCGATTAAAAATATATGGCCCTGTAAAACAGACAGGAACATATTCATACTTCCTTCGTTTTGTAAAGAAACACCCAACACCCCTTAGCGAGCAACCCAACTCAAATCGCATGCCCTATTCACAACAGACGCACTCTCCCTTCCGGAAAAAGGATCGGACAATCAGCAACAGCAGCACCAGAGCGCTGACAACGCCCACCCATTCGGGAAGCACTTCTCCGGCATCGGCCACTACGGCCCGAATATCCAACCCAAGGGATGCATAGACCCTGTCAACCAACATGCCGAGGACCAAAGAAGCAACGGCTATGGCCGCAAGATACAGCATGGCCGCCCTGCGTCCCAGTACCTTGAGCATCACCGTGATGGTAGCACCGTTGGTGGCTGGGCCGGCCAGCAGAAAAACCAATGCGGCCCCCGGGGAAAGCCCCTTGAGCAACAAAGAGGCGGCAATGGGGGTGGATGCCGTGGCGCAGACATAAAGCGGCAGTCCAACCAGCAACATGATCAGCAGCGACAAAAAGCCTTGCCCGACATAATTCTCAATGAAATCAGCCGGAAGCAGCGTAGAAATGATCCCGGCGATGATCACGCCCAACAGCAGCCAACGGCCAATGTCCGCAATCATTTCTCCAAAGGCGTGGCCCATACCGACCTTGAAACGTTGCCATTGCCCCGGTTTCGCAGGGGAAGCGCACTCCCCGCCGCAGCCGCACCCGTGGGAATGACAGGAGTGCACCATGGACTCCAGAGGCGTCACCTCATCCCTGCCGGGGAAGGCATTGACCATGACCCCGGCCACAATGGCGGTCACAAAGGCGGCCACAGGCCGCGCAATGGTCATGATCGGATCCATCAGGGCGTATGTGACGGCGATGGAGTCCACACCGGTTTCTGGGGTGGAGATCATGAATGCGGTCGCCGCCCCCTTGCTGGCTCCCTGTCTGCGGAGGCCCATGGCCGCTGGCAGGACGCCGCAGGAACACAGGGGAAGCGGAACACCGATAACAGCAGCCTTTAATACCGACCACAAGGAACGTTTCCCGAGATGCCTGGCCATAAAGCTGTCCGGGACATAGGCCTTCAACAGGCCGGCTACGAAAAAGCCCAGAAGGACGTAAGGAGAGGCTTCCACCAGCACATGCCAGGAAGCGAAAACTATTTCCTTCAAGGTCATCCATACATACTGCATATTCATTCTCACATATGATCAATCGTTCACGTGTACTGCAAAAAAAGAGAGGGCAAAGGCAGGCCTAGACCTGCCCTTCCTCCTGAATGTGGTCAAGACCTTGCTTGAGTAGGTTGTCCACGTGGTCATCATCGAGCGCGTAAAACACGTTCTTGCCTTCCTTCCGGTAGCGGACAAGCCTGGCGGCACGCAACAGCCGCAGCTGATGAGATATGGCCGATTGGGACATATCCAGCACTTCGGCCAAAGCACAGACGCACAGCTCGGAAACAGAAAGGGCATAGAGAATTCTGACGCGGGTATAGTCTCCGAGGGCCTTGAAAAGTTCGGCCAGAAAAAGAAAATCCTTTTCACTGAGCATGGTTGATCGCACCTGCCCCACATTCTCGCCATGCTTGTCGGTGTTGCTGCATGCTTGACCGGTCATTTCACCCTCTTCAAATGAACAAATGCTCATATGTAAAAATATCCTTCCCATTACCCGCTGTCAAGAGGCAACGGGCTTTCTACGTCACAACCTACTGATTTTCAACTCAATGACTTCACTGCATCAAGTGCCTTCTGATAGTCCGGCTCATGAGTGATGTCCGGCACATACTCGACGTGAAGCACCTTTCCACCCGGATCCACCACAAAGACCGCGCGAGCCAACAGCCTCAATTCCTTGATCAGAACTCCGTACGCTTCCCCAAAGGAGGCATCCATGTAATCGGAAAGGGTCTGAACCGCGTCGACCCCTGCGGCGCCGCACCATCGCTTCTGGGCAAAAGGCAGGTCCATGCTCATGGTCAGAATCTTTACATCGCTGGAGAGCGAAGCGGCCTCCGCATTGAACCGGCGTACCTCCATGTCGCAGACGGGTGTATCCAGAGAGGGAACCGCGGCGATGACCAGTTTCTTGCCCTTGAAATCCGCCAGGGTGGCCGGATTCAAGTCGTTGTCCACAACAGAAAAGTCCGGAGCCATGTCGCCCACTCGAATCTCACTTCCCACCAGAGTCAGAGGGGCCCCTTGAAATGTGACGACGCCTGTTCTTTCGGTCATGATGTTTTCCTTATAAATTCGATAAGTATTACAATATGCTTTCTACCAACCATAGCAGATTGATCCCGAGTGGCAACACCATGATACCAGATAATAAAAAGAATAAAGCCCCAAAGCGAAAGCATCAGGAACCAAGCCAGGGGGTATCGTTATGACATCTTATTGTTTTTCAGTAGCTTTTGTCAGCAGGGTCACATTGCTCTTGGTGAAAAATCCGTCAAAATCCCCGTAGCGAAGAATGTACTCGTTCACCAGAAGGGTGTTTTCGAACGGCGCACTGAAGGTCTGCTGCAATCCCTCTTCGGGCGAACCGACCAACTCCAGCAAAAATTCCATGCCGCGCGCCTTGAGCCCAGCATACACCGCGCCGATATTTTCAGTGCGAAACGCCAGGTGATGAACACGTGTCCCGTAGTTGGCAATGAACTTTTCGGTAGGCCCGGACGACTCCAAATCAGTGAACGGCTCAATGCCCGACGTGAACACCTGGGCATAATCCTCGTGGGAAAGCCTGGCTACGCTGGTAATGGAATTGAGAAAGTCAACGTAGATGGCAAAGTCGAAACTGTAATTGGTCAGTTCCATAAACTCGACAATGGCCATGTCGCGTTCCTCCGCCCTTACCCGGGTGGCGACATGGTCCAGTTCGTAAATATCTGAAAGGTGCGGCCAATCGGGTTTCTCGAACTCCCACGAAAGCACCCGATTCCCATGACAGCGATATTGCCCCTCCTCTCCGGAAACCCACTGGATGAATCCGAGGGAATTACTCGTGTATTTGGACGGAACCGTCTGAATGAAATGGTACTGATCCGTTTTGACCACTTCGTCGGTCATGAAGGCGACACCCCGCTGTTTCTGGATTTCCACATACCTCTCCAGTTGGGGGCACTTGAACACGAAGGTCTCGAGCCTGGTGTTGGGGAGGTGTTCCGTCTTTGGGGCATGATTCACCTCCAGGAAGGGATTCCCCCCGTTCTTGCGAGAGCGGACAAGAAAATCCGCACCGCCTTCCTGCTTAAGCACGCAAGTGACGAACGCCTCATCCTCGTAAGTTTCCCTGTATTCCAGCCCCGTGGTTTCCAAGAATTCCAAAACGGCTGCCTCCTGACGGTACGGCTCCGTATTGACGATAACGCACTCCAGTCCTCCCACCAGCCCTTCGAGACCTGCTTCACGGCGTTCAGCGATGACCCGGTCCACTTCCCTTTTCAACTGAGTGTCGTCATTTTTGAACGGCGGTTTCATGAAAACTCCTGTGTAAAAGGTGTTGCCTGCATAAGAATTGCCGCCAGCATACCAGCGGGAAGACGAATTAATCAATCCGGAAGACGAAAAGAGGAAAAAATCATGTCTTTTAGGAAAAATCACGGCATAATCAAATCAATGCTATGGACATGAAACAGGTGACACTGATAGTATGTCCGTGCATATTGGGCCTCCGTAATCAATTGAAGAGAAAGGGAAATCGCCATGACCGTTAAAGGAAAATCCGCAATCGACACCGGCATCCTTCTCGAAACAGGCACCAACGAACTTGAAATCCTCGAATTCTACATAGACGAACAAAGGAAGGAAGGAGAGCCCCCCACTCCCTATTATTTCGGCATCAATGTGGCCAAAGTCATGCAGGTCATCGAGACCCCGAATCTGGACCCGCCCGAGTCGGCGCCGCATCCGTCCTTCATGGGCACCATTCCACTGCGGCAACACATTCTGCCGGTGCTTGATCTCAGCGTCTGGCTGGACATCGACATGCCGAAAACCGGACAGGATATCGTCATCGTCACGGAATTCAGCCAGTCGGTCACAGGATTTCTGGTTTCCGGCGTCACGGAAATCCATCGCGTAGGCTGGAAAGAGGTCATCCCCCCGGCCGGAATCATCGCCAAAAGTACGGACGCGATCGTGGGCATGGTGGACAAGGGAGGACGGTTCATCCAACTCCTGGACCTGGAAACCATCCTTTCGGAATTCGAGATGCAGGTGGACCCGAACGCCATTGCCGTCACCGACAAGGGGTATACGGCGCTCGTCGCCGACGACTCCGCCACCATCCGGACCATGCTCCAACAGTCCCTGGAAATGTCCAAATTCAATCACATCATCACCAACAACGGCGAGGAAGCGCTCAGGAAAATCATGAGCATCAAGGAGCAGGCCGTTCAGGAAGGCAAAGACATCACCGAATTCGTCAACATAGTTATCTCCGACATCGAAATGCCGCTCATGGACGGCTTCAGTCTGACAAAAAACATCAAGGAAGACCCGATACTTGGCAAACTTCCAGTCATCCTGTATTCATCGATCATCACCGATGAGCTGCGCCACAAGGGCGAGGCCGTCAAAGCGGACTTCCAGATATCGAAACCCGATTTGCAGGACATTGCCAGAAAGGCTCTTGAACTGATCGAAGGTAAAAACGAATAATGGTGACGAACGACCCTGTCCTGGCTGTTTTTGTGGAGGAGACAGTCGAACGCCTCGCCTCACTCGAATCAGGGCTGCTCAAGCTTGAAGAGTGCGACGATTGCGACGACACTCTTGTCCACGGCATTTTTCGCGACGCCCATTCAGTGAAAGCGGGTGCAAACCTGCTCAAACTGAAAAACATCGAATCCCTTTCCCACAAGCTGGAAAATATTTTCGAAATGATCCGCAAAGGCAGGATGAAGCCGAACGATCAGGCCATCACCGTCATGCTGGAAACCGTGGACAAGCTCCGGGAACTCGTGGACCATATCGATGAAAGCGAATCCTTCAGTATCAGACTCTACGAGGCCATGCTCAACATGGTCATACAAAAAGCCGAAGAAAAGCCATAAAAAAGGCCACCTGCAGGTGGCCTTTTTTATTTTTGAGGCTAATTGTTGAAAAGCTTCTCCAGTTTGCCGAGATCAGCCATGGGGCTGTTGGCAAACACTTCCCGCTCCACCGCTTCCAAAAACTCGTCGTGGGAGATGTTCATGATGTCGATGCTGGAGCCGCGTGCCTTGAAGTAGGTATCAAGGAAGGCCATAAGAGGTTCATCATCGAACACTTTTTCCAGTTCCTGGACGGACCCAAGACTGATAAAGGGCTTGTTCATCCCGCCGAGCAGGAACATATCCATGGTAGTCTGGCCGTCAGTGGCCACGCCCAACAGGTTGAACACCTTGAGTCGCTTGGCGAAATCCTCCTCCAAATCCGGAAACTCCATGAGCTCCTTCTTGGGAAAAAGCGCGGCAAAGACCATGACCTCCCCTTCGTTGTACATGGTATGACGGAAGACCCGCTCCCCTTTCGTGCCCTTGGCCGAACGGATGGTTTCCCACAGATCCATGGCAAAGCCGCTTCGAAGCTGTCTGACTACATTCTCGTCCATGATGACTCCTTGATACTCCTAAATGATGCCGTATAACGGCCCACCGGGCGCGCCCAGAGAATCCACAAACCGCTCCACCTCGGGCACCGGCTCCAACGGCGNCGCCTGATAGGTCTTCAACCGCGCATCGATGATGACCGAAGTTCGCGCTCCCCAATGTTTGCAGTTGGTGAACGCTCCCACCCCGTACATGTCCGTGGCCGGGTCCGAGCGGGTAAAGCACACCCAAAGAAAATTATTCCAATCCGCCACGGTGAAATCCGGATCGTCCGCCACGAAGATGAACGGGAACCGTTCCAGCCCCTTTACCGACTCCAGGAATCGACCGAGCTTTTCCAGCCCGGGATCCTGCTCGTCGCGCTCCCTGGAGTGTTTGGGGCCTTTCAGAACCAGCATGCCAGGAGCAAATACCTTGACCCGACTGAACCCGCGCGGAAGCTTGAAATCCTGTGGCAGCTCCGTGCCCAGTTCCCGTTTGTGGGGACCGGCCACGGAAATGACGATTTTCGACCCTTGGTTCAGACTGATACCAGAGTAATCCAAAGTGTCTATGGTGGTCCTGGTGATGAAGTGCAGATCGCGGGTCAGGTCGATACGCCGCAACAGGTTGTCGAAAAACGCAGGGATATCCTGCACGGAAAGATCCGGTGCATCCTCTTTGGCCGAGATAAGTACGTATTTGGACAGGGCCGTCTGCGTATTGCCCAACAGGGACATGGCATTGGTGATCAGCTCCTGGGGCTGGCGCTCGGCGGCATAAGGCACGTAGCGCTCGCTGCCCACGGCCAGCAACAGAGGGTGCACCCCCGCCGCATCCACGGCATGCACCTCGTGCACACCGGCAAAAACCGAGGGAACCAGTTCGGCAGTCAGTTCGTGAATGAACTCGCCGAAAATCGTGTCTTCCTGAGGCGGCCTCCCGACGGTGGTGAACGGCCACACGGCGTCAGTCCGATGATAGACCGCATCCACCTTGAGCACCGGAAAATCGTGCACCAGGCTGTAGTAGCCCAGATGGTCCCCGAAAGGCCCTTCGGGCTTCTGTGATTCGAGGGACACTCTCCCGCTGATGCAGAAGTCGGCCTCGGCCAGGATGGGCAGCCGCCCTTCACGGGAGACGAACGGAATCCGATGCCCGGCCATGGCCCCGGCAAAACAGATCTCGGGCATGCCTTCGGGCAGGGGCATGACCGCTCCCAGCGTCATGGCCGGCGGGCCGCCCACAAATATATTCACCCGCAGCTCCTCGCTCCGGCGGATGGCCTGGGCATGGTGATGACCAATTCCGCGATGAATCTGGTAATGAAGTCCCACTTCACGATCTTTCTCGAATTCGTTGCCGGAAAGCTGCACCCGGTACATGCCCAGGTTGGACCGCATGAAACCGGGAAATTCCGGGCTCTCGGTATAGACTTGGGGCAGGGTCACATATCCCCCGCCGTCCTCCGGCCAGGAAACGAGCCGGGGCAGATCCGACACACGACACTGGTTTTCCATGACCGGCCCTGTGCGGACCTTTTTGGGCACGGTGTGCCAAGCGGCTCTGGGAGCGCCTATGTATTCCCAAGGACGCTTGAACGCAGCCGCAGGGTCGACCTTGAGCCGCATAAGCCGTTCCACCGTGGCAATGGTGTCCCGAAAAATATGGTGCATGCGCGACATGGTGCCAAACAAGTTGGCGGCCATGGGGAAACGGCATCCCTTAACGTTGGAGAACAGCAATGCCGGACCGCCCGCTTCGAAAACGCGGCGCTGGATGGCGCCCGCCTCGATATCGGCATCGACGGCCTTTTCAATACGAACCAATTCCCCCCGTTGTTCCAGATCAACGAGAAGCTGAGCGATATTTCTGTAACCCATGAAGCCTTCCGTAAAAGTTAGTGGCGAATCAATTTAGACGGAACGGACGGAAATGTTAAGTAGGGATTGGAGGGGATGGCGAAAATCCTGGGAGGCTGATCGGTTACGGCATTGTCAGTTCGGCTGGTCCCATACGCACTGGTAGTTGTCCTTTCCCGGAGGAAACACGCCCGACGACTTTCTCATTCTCGAGCCCCGATTACAGCAAGTGCTGCAATATACTTCTGGATACGTGCACACCACGCAGTAAGGAAGAAAATTTTCACAGCTGCTGAGATTCCAAGGCCTGCGAATTCCCACAAGGCATTTTTTCAAGGAGAAAACGCATCCCCGGCACTCATTTTGTTCACTATAGTTTTTTCCCATGGTTATCCCCCGACATTTCTCTATTCATCGCAATCCAGCACGATTGTTCCCATGGGACAATTATAATGACAATCAGAGTCCCCACCTTCCTGTATTGAAAAAACGCCGTCTAGCCGACGACGTGAGGCTGTCGCATGAAAGGAAGAAAAAAACATGCCCATACGTCAATGCGGGACAGAAAGGTCCGCCGAGGGAGGCAATCAGCGGAGTGAACAAGACCAGAAGGATGCTGCAAATTTTCGACGGTCCTTTGAAAGAACCGCAGCAATGTTGAAACCAAGGAATTTGAAACCATCAACAGGATAGCCACATTCGGGAAGTGGACAAAGGGGACGAAAAACACCTTCGCCCGATGAAAAGCGAAGATCAGTGAATGGAACGGTTGTCCACAGGGGCGATGACGCCGAAGGATTCCTGGATGTCGAGCTCCAAAAGCTGGTCCACGGCCATCTCTCCAGGCCCCACCCAGAGCGAACCGGGGGCGTTCCAATGCCGCACCAGGGCCTTCGCCTGTTCCAACGCGACTTTCACGGCGCTCGCATATTCGACCTTGTCAAAAGCGAACTCAACATCATGCGTCCAGTCGGGCAACGGCTCCTCGGGATTCCAGGCGATGGGGTTCCGGACCTTCCAGCGTATGGTATCGGAATTGTGAGAGACAATTATGCCTTCGTCAATCCCCAGGCAACTCGGGTCGCCGCAGCTACAGGTGAAAATATACAACTCACCGCCATGAGTAACGCTGGTTACCAAGTCCAAAGGGTGAATATAGCTCTCCGGCGGATGGATGTATTCATCATCGATGGTCAGGTTGAAGTCGAGATAGGCATCATCCGTGTTTTCCCTGTCCACACTCAAGGTGACGGACAAAACGAATTTGTTCATTGCACTCTCCGGTTCCCGTTCATTGCAGCATGACGGGATAGCAAAAACATTCCTCCAAGCCAACAGCCGAGTCAACCGGAAAGCGGACGGGAACAAAATAATAACGTCTTTCCCGTTGCCATTCCCGTTCACACTGCTACTCTGGCAAAGAATTGTAAAAGTCCTACCCAAAAACAGAGGAGAAACACCATGGCGAATATGGACTATCCTGGCCCCTGCCCCAGCTGTACGGGGATTGACGGTTGCAGCACGGAAGCCGCCAAGCAGGAAGCCGTCAGACACTACTGCAAAGGTCTCGAAATGGAACTCAACTCCTGGAAAGCCCGCATATACGATGTGCTGACCTACGACAACCCGGCCGGCTTGGGCGACACCCTGACCCTGCTCAAGTCCACCATGAAAGAGCTGGAAAGCGTGGCTGCCCAGATGCAGGAGACCTGCCCTGCGAGCATGAGCGCCGAGGAGAAAAAGATCGGCCAAAAACTGGAAGATCTTCGCGTTCACTACACCAAAGCCATGGAAGTCATCGCTCCTGGCTGGTTCGGCGGTTAGGAGAGAGGCAAAACGCACAATAAAAGCCGGGGCCGGTGAAAGCCCCGGCTTTTATTGTGCACGAAAAAGGCCCGCGCATTTGCATGCACAGGCCATATTCTCGAAAGTGGCGGGCAATGCAGGAGTCGAACAAATACTACAACAGATTTAATTTATACGTAATATTTTTCTGATGAATTATTTTATACCATTCTTTATACCATGCCCCTACATCCACCCCTCTCTCACTCCTCCCTCAATCGAGGTATTTGACATTTCCATAATCTGATTGTTTGATTGAACAATGAATAAAGATTTTAAATCTAAAATGCTAATCGCTCTTTTAAGTGCCTTTATGGAGAGGTGGTAGCGGTTTTCTAGACAGGTCATTAAGGTGGAGTCCAACGACGAGGAGGACTTCCAATAATGTCCGAGAGAAGACGCTTTTCAGCAGAGTTCAAGGCCAATGTTGCGCTTGACGCATTGTCCGGTGAAATGACGCTTTCCATGAATCCAACTCGTTGGAAAAATGGCCCGTTATATTCCGGTTTATCTTAATGATGACTATCTGCTTGTGAATTTTGATAAATCGTTCAATACGAGTTGCTTCCTGCGTGGCCGGTTTTGCCAACCGATAAACCTTATTTACCTGCATAAAAACCTGCGGCGGCACCTCTGTCATTTTGGCAAAGACCTCAGACTCCAACTTCTGAAAAATTTCAGCATAGTATGGAGGTAAGGAAAGAATGTATTCAGTCTCATTTTCCTCGAAAGACTCACCTTGAAGAGTATTGCGCGAGGAAGGAGGGTTACTGGGCATGCTTAGCTTCTAAAGTTCATGAACTCACTAGATTAGCACAACGGATATTGGCTGGTTAAAAAACAAATGACGCCCAATGATCCTCTCCGATAATGGCTATGGGTTTCCCTTTTTCGTCACGGTATCTTACTGCCGTTTCAATTTTTCGCCCCCATGCTGAATGTGCCCAAGCCTGAGACCCCATAAGACCCACTACTAAATAATCAACGCTCATCGTCACATTTTTACTTGCCATTCCCCCTAAAGCCGCAGCTTGGGACATGCAGTCTTTCCTGGAGCCATAGGCAAAAGCTCCGGTAAAGCAAAAGCGCCCCGAAAGATCGATTTCGGGCAATGGGTCATTGAACGGAAGGACACTGGCAAAACTGGCGATCTTTTCATGAGTAGGCCGACCACCAACCAATTCAGACAGTAAGTCAAAAAGCTCTGTCCTCTCCTTCTTGTCAATCACGCCATCTTCCAGGAAAGCCTGTATGCGTTTATTAAGGACATTTATAGGCCAGACATCACAGTAGTCGGCATTGGTTTGTAGCCATGTTGAGAGGAATTCTGCCTCCTGCTCATTAACAATACCATCTGCGAGAATCATGCGACTCATGCCTATGAGTTCATCAACCGTTCTATCCGCCCTGCGCTTAGCTGAGAATTGCAATATTTCTGGCCCATTAGGGTCGAAGTCTGTCATTGAAAACCTCCGATCTTCTATTTCCTCTCGGTTCGTCACAAAGCCCTATCCAAAACCGTAGATTACCTAGCCCTAATACTCCAATCGAATAGAATTGTGTAGACAAATATAGACTTTCCTAGACTCCATTAAACAATATAGGATAAACAGCCTCTCTACCGTCCATGACATCACAAGCAAAATGAGGTGAACTCCATGAGCAAAATCGACACATACCACTACCACGAAGCCACAGACCGTACACACATGATTAGCTGCATCTTTCATGAACACATCGTTGAGCATACGGCAGTAAAGGCCTCACCAGAATTAAGGGCCAAGGCAGATGAGATTGCGGAGGCTCTTGGAGAATTCTACCAAATGTGCGGTACAGTATCCGCTGAGTTTGACGAAAAAGAAGGGTAATCCCTCCGACAATCATTTATACTAAAAAGGGCGGCCAATTGGCCGCCCTTTTTGTTGCCTATACAAAGACTTCATTAATTAAAGAATCGAGTTGGCTCCCAGTCTTCTTCATCAAGCCTTTCAGCAGCGCTTGCAAGCTGGTCAGCAAGAAGAAACAACATATTTGCTTGACCGTAATCATGCTTTTCATCAAGGGATTCAGCCAGCAGTTTGAGAGAAGAAGACGCATGTATAACAGTAGCTACGGGATCGGCAGGCCATGTAGCCTCAGACGCATGTGTTGAGCCCTTGAGACATGAATCGTTGCTAAGTACCTTTTCGTCAGCCATGAGGCACCTCCTACTAGGTGGTTTTTTTATGGTTAGGCTCGGCGTTGGTGTGGCAGCACTCTGCCGGGCCAATTTATCTTTTAAGTGCGGCGTAAAGCGTTTGGCGACTCACGCCATATTCTGCGGCCAAAGCAGCTTTCTTTTCTCCCTCGGCCAAACGTGACCGAATCTCACTTAACTGCGTCTGACTCAGCGCCCTTTTACGACCTTTGTATTTCCCTTCAGCCTTTGCCTTGGCAATTCCTTCCGCTTGTCGTTCACGCAGCAAATTCCGCTCGAACTCTGCAAAAGCTCCCATCATTTGAAGCATGAGCTTGGACATGGAATCGTCATGCCCGGTAAAAGTCAGATTCTCACGATGGAAACAGACCGACACGCCTTTGGCTAGAAATGAATCCAGCAACTCTTGGCAGTCCCGCAAATTGCGGCAGAAACGATCAATGGAGTGAATATGGAGAGTGTCCCCCTCACGCACAAACTCCAGGCAGGATTGCAGCGCAGGGCGATTAGTGTCTTTGGCGCTGGCTTTGTCAGTAAATGTTTTATCGAACTCCATCCCATCAAGCTGGCGGGCGGTATTCTGCTCTATGGTGCTTACTCGAATATAAGCAATGTTCTGACCCGACATATCGTCAACCTCCATTTCATCGTTTCGTCAAGATAGAATTTAGACTTGCATTGACATAATGTCAAGAAAATAAAACAACGAGTCTATCTTTACGAAAATCACACCGCAAACAAGGGTCAAGATAAGGTATACTCTAAATTAACTACACCAATCACCATCAAGAGAACTCACCCCATCAGTTTTTTGTACCTGGCACGATTGTATCTGTTGCTCGATTTTTATTTTTCACTATATACTTCGTTAGTGGTCCCGTCTGGCATCATGGCCCTCGTGTACGGTTTTCTATGATTGGGATTGTCCCAATCTGTTAAACATGTAGGAGGTTCCTATGACACATGCTCAAAGGATTAATTCCTGGATTGAGTTTGTCGTCGAAGTCCTGAAAGCATTAGCAAGAGTGCTTACCGCTTGGGACAAGATGCAATCTCAGCCCGCCTAGCGATGTCCCTGGCGGGACCACGCTTACGGCCTCATGTAGTCTTAGATTTCTTGAGCCCCCATCCCAGCACAACGCGGGTGCCAAATAGACCGACACAAGCCTAATCACCACACAGGTAACCATCAGACTTTTACGTAGTAGCTTGTCTCCTATGCTGAATTAGTCGCCAGACTCATCGTCCCACCCTTCCAACAAATCCGAATCGGCCAGAGCGTGTAAGGCAAGGTCGATCTCCTCGCGCAACACTTCTTTTATGCTGGCTTCATCTTCGGCAGCCATTAAGCGCAAGGCGGCACGGTCAGGGATGGAAAGCATAGCTTGGCGCACCTCTGTAAAAGCGGCAATAACGGCGGATTCAACTTCGTCCACTGGAACGATTTCATCAGCCTTACGGGCCGCGTCTATCTCTTCCCCCTTAACCCGAGCTTCCAATAACCGGCGCTTCAATTGAGCCTCGGTTTCATCGCCTCGTACAGAGCCCGTAGCTTTCCGTATAGCCCGGTCACGATCCCAGGACACACACTCCGCAACATCGAACTTCCAGGGCCGACCACGGCTGCCCTTTTGAATGAAAGGCATCCCCTCCCGGACACGAGCCAAAACAGTGTTTTCAGCAATGCCAAGAACAGCGGCTAAATGAGCCCTATCCACAACCTTTTCAACTGCCTTCTTTTTAGGCGAAATTGACGTTTCATTTCTCTTCATAATTTTAAAGCCTTAGATTGGTTTTCCACAGGCTTGAAATCAGCAACTACGGCAACAACGGCAATTCCCCTCGCAGAAATAAAGGCGTGCGATCAGCATTCACCCACAAGGGGTACCCCCTGGAAAGGACCCGTAAGGGGTGTAGAGGGGCGTTTGTGTCCGTATGCGTTCATTTGGTTGCCTGTATTCAATGAATCGGTAGTTCCTTGAACTTTTCACCCCGAAAGGACAGACACCTGGAAGAGAAACCCGACAACAGGCTGTTTTAATTATTCAAAACGGCTGACAACCTACTGCCAAACACACCCAACCGCCCACGCATTCCGGCCAATACCCGTTACTTTACTCCGGGAGCATCGCCCTCTCCCTCAATCCCTGTCACACTCCGCGCTGATAGAAAGGCTTCAAGGAAGGCTTCCCGTATGCGATACACCTTGGCTTTCTGTGTCCCTAGGTTAATGGCTTTGAGCTGCCCGGTTGTTATGAGCATGCGTACTGTTTTGGGTGACACTTTCAAACGGGCGGCAACCCGGTTCACGTTCAACAATGGTCTATGCACGAAATAACCTCCCTATGGCTTTGGCGGCTTCGCACCGCTCATCATCACGAAAGCTCAAATAATGCCGCGTACTGGCAGGATCACGGTGCCCGAGTGCAAGTGAAGTCTCCGTAAAGGCGTCTACTTTCTCCCCATCGGCAACACGCTGGAGGAAGTGGTTATACATCCTGTCCGCGAACGTCTTACGCATGGAGTGGGTAGAAACTTGGTCCACGACTCCACAGGACTCGAAACACGCAACCAGCACCCTATGCGCCTGGGAAGGGCTGATAGCCTTATTCTTTCTCTGCTGGGAGCGAAAAAGGAAATCATCCGGGGCCGGATACTCAAGCGCTCGGATTTGGTCCAACACTGCATGCTGCCCCTCAGGAGGCAGGAAGGCGGTACGCCCTTCCTTGCTACCCTTCATGTTGCGTTTAGGCACCTTGACCCGTTTACGGACAAGGCCACCCGCCACAACGTCCTTAATTCGTAAAGACAACATTTCGGAAATGCGAAAACCGCACAGAACACCGAGAACAAAGAGGCAGCGGTTACGCACTTCATGACGGCCAGTAAACGACACCAGCACCCGCCGCACTTCCGCTTCGGTCAGTGGACGACACCCCTTCATAACACCTCCTTTACGACCTTAGAATGAAATGAATTCTTTGCCCCCTTGTAGTCCATTTTATTAAGCATTTTTTCTATCCTTTGGTTTCTGCTGGGCATAAATGTCGGCACTATTAACTACCAATGACGCACGATTCATTTCGTCAAAAACCTTCACCATTATTGATACGATCCGCTTAGCGGTTCCTCTTCCAAATCCATTTTCTCGAAATGCCTTCTCAAAGGCTCTCTTCGTAACACCATCAAACACGCTCCACTTCCAGAGACGCCGACGTGTAAAGCTGCCGCTTTGCACTCGTCCTTCCTTAAATCCTTCCTTCTATCCTTCAATAAATCCTTAGTGGGTAATTCATGCATCGTGACGGCCTGAGTTGAGAGCAGGTGGTGCGGTTATGCGAAAGGGTAATTCGTGCTTCATGTGGGTAATTCATGCCGAGCAGGGGTAATACGTGCTTGGCTAACACTTCGCTTCTCATCACGTCTCACCTTCAATTTTCGAATTGAGATAACCAACGGATTGCACGTAAGGGGGATGTATTAATACCCGCCAGTAACTTTCGGTTTCGTGCGCAGGCTCTATAAAGAAATTGTCCCGTAACGATTTGATAGCGCGAGACCACACGCGCGGCCCGATCCCTGCAAACCGCCTAAGAACAACAGGCTCAGCATTGCAGTAATCAGCTAAACGCATATCCAAATATTCATGCCACTCATCGTCATGAAGCCACTCGCCACAATCAGGGTCAAGATCGGGTCTAGGACTTCCGAAAAAGCGAAATGCCAACGATAGACTCCTAGCTGCGGGAATCAGCTCAGACCAATTTCCCCCATCAATAAATATTGACGGCAGAATGATCCCATCTGCACTATTGCTTGAAAATCGATAAACTTTTGAACGGCGGCCAGCCCTTGAAACGCGCTTAGAAATTGAAACAATTTCTCGTGTTTCCAACTCTATGGCTGCGCTTCTGACTGTTTTACGTGTTAACCCGGACATAGCGGCAAGCCGCCCTTCACTGGGGAAAGCTTTCCCTTTACTGTCAGCATGTCGCAACAACGTAGGCAAAAGAGCCTGTGCAGACCGACCAAGCTCACACCATAGGCCAGGGCGATAGCCATTCGGCCCATTAAGGCCGACAAAATCAGATGGAAGCATCTTAAAATGTCTGCCCCTTTTGGGTTCACCCCATCGGAATCCACCAAAATCACTTGAGGACATCGAAAAGCACCATCGCGGCGAAAAAGGTATGTGGGAGATATACGGGGGTACAGATAGAGACACTAAGGCAAAGCCCATACATGACTAGCCTTCTCTTTCAGAAAGCTTGTCCACGGCTGCCCGTATCTCCGTAGCAGGCCAAACGCTTGTCCTGTTCACTTTGATTGGTTTGGGAAATTTGCCAGCCTTTATTCCCCTACGAAAGGTACTCTCGCTGACAGACAGAAAATCAAGGATTTGGGGTAAACGGGCAAAGCCCTCTGTTGGAAAAATCGGATTCATATTTCCTCCACTTGCTTGAAATAATGACGGCCTTAGCCGCTTCATGACTTGTGGAGGAAGGTTAGGGCTCTAATCGTCAAATACGCAAAGCACCTAAAAAAATAATTAGGTTCTGGTTTTCTTGCTAAATCCGATCACGCTCTTTTCTTCTATGCATTCTAACGTCTTGCGGTAGTAAAAACCGAACTCATCAACCGAATCTTCAAGCTTTAACTTGTACAGGTCGTAAACCTTGATAAAGCTTGCCTTAGCCTCTTTTAGCGAACAGTCATTTTGCTGAACATAATCCCAAATCCATAGACCTACGGCTCTTTTCTTGACTGAATTTAATGGAACTCTAGACATTGGAGTAATTTTTAATAGCTGCTCCTTCACTCTTGCAAGCCTAGAAAGCTCACCATACTCATGACTATCTGTTAAATGAGTATTTCGTAACTCAGAAATATTGTAAGAAATTTCATTTGCTCCCATCCCATTAGGAATCATATATGCCTTGGCACCTTGTTGCCTCTCAATTGCAGTTACTCCCTCAGCAACTAAATGGTAGCAATCGCCACGAGACAGGCCATACTTATCTGCGAGATATTCAATCCAACTATCATCGATACTCACCCCTACACCAAAAGGATACAGTTCTCTATCTACTGAAGCGTAGTCGCTTTCCAGCCTGTAGCGAAATGAGCCCCTTTCAAGATCGCCAACTATCTCATGGGCAGAATGATAAAAACGGCAGTCGCCTAACGTAAGCATAATATCAGGAAGCGGAGGGTCAAAAGAACAGACTGTCCAGCCGTAGGCATTTTCTTTAGACATCTGTTCAGGCAATCGCTCTCCTCTAAGAATTGCCCGAAATATCAAATCATTATTACCTGACGCCCTTCTGCCATATTCCCACTGCCAAAACAGGAGGAAGTTGACTTCTTCCTGCAACTTTTCTCTTTGATATTCCTCAATTTTTACCATTTCAAAACTCAATTCGCTTTCGCAAAAAGGGGAACAACTTTGCCACCAGCCTTCAAACTGTCAAGGTAGTCCGCCCACGCTTGCATCATCTTTTTTCGCTCGGGCAAATGTTCAGCATAATTGTAGCTGGCCCTAACTTTATCTTTTGGAGTGTGCGCCAACTGCCTTTCTATAGCATCCTTGTGCCAGCCATGCTCATTCAGAAGCGTTGACGCCATAGACCTAAAGCCGTGGCCTGTCATTTCCTCCTTATCGTAACCAAGACGCCGAAGAGATACATTAATGGTATTCTCGGACATGGGACGTGAAGCGGTGCGTATGCTCGGGAAAACGTATCCAGAGGGCCCAGTAAGTTTGTAAACCTCAATCAGAATTGCCACCGCTTGTTTAGAGAGGGGCACAATATGAGGGCTCCCCCCTTTCATTTTTGATTCCGGTATTCTCCACTCGCACGCTTCAAGGTCTATCTCACTCCATTCGGCGTTTCTCAGCTCCCCAGGCCGCACAAAAACCAGCGGGGCGAACATTAAGGGCGCAATGAACAACAAAAGTCCCTGAAAAGCCATCTATGGCCCTCAAAAGCGGCCCAATTTCTTTGGGGTCGGTAATCGACGGGTGATGCTTCACCTTCCTGGCCGGTGGAATTGCACCTTTTATATCCGCTGCGGGGTCACGCTCTGCTCGACCAGCAGCCACCGCATAACGAAAGATTTGCGACATTATCTGTCGGACACGCCTAGCGGTTTCCACCGCTCCACGCTTTTCACAACGCTGCACAACCCCCAACATATCTTCAACGCCCAACTCTGAAATAGGCCGTTCCCCAATGAACGGGAACACGTTCTTTTCGAGACGTTCGATTGTGGTCTTTGCATGACGCCCACTCCAACCGGCAAGATTCTTTTGGAACCATTCACGAGCTACAGCTTCAAATCCTTCACTGGCACTGCTCCGTCGTTTATCTTCCTTGCGCTTTCGAGAGGGATCAATCCCCTGAGCAATGAGCGTTTTTAGCTGGCTGCGCCTTGTACGTGCATCCTGGAGGGTGATGTATGGGTAAGTTCCGAGAGACAAGCCTGTCCGTTTGCCCTTCATCTGATAACGGAATCGCCACCACTTACGCCCTTTGGAGCTAACGACAAGGGCGAGCCCTTCGCCATCATTCAGCGTATATTCTTTGTTTTTTGGCTTCGCTGCTTTTATCTTCGCATCGGTCAAAGGCATAAGGCTCTCCCGGCAAAATGGTACATCAAAAAATGGTACATTTTGAAATATACCACTTTATGTACACTTTGCACCCGGTCTGTCAAGACTCCCTCAGACTCCTCCAGACGGAACAAGACTCAATAATAGCAACAAAAAAGCCCTCTTGATGAGGGCTTTAGACTCTTCCTGAACGTAAGAGATTTTGAAATATGGCGGGCAATGCAGGAGTCGAACCTGCGGCCTCTAGCTCCGGAGGCTAGCGCTCTATCCAACTGAGCTAATTGCCCGCGTAGGCGGAGTACCTATATCCGGCCCCGCCCTTTTGTCAAGTATACACTGCCCATTCTCATGTGAAAACATGAAAAAAACGCCTGGATTCGTACGCCGCCCCCTCGGTGGGAATAAGGACTTGCATAAAACTCTAAAAAAAGTATAGAGATACCCCAAAGAGACAGTAACCTGAATTCCCGTGGAGTGCGTATCCGTTTTGCTCCCTGAACAATGAGGATTATGCCGAAAAAACGTATACTTTTAGCCGTCACCGGGGCCAGCGGAGTCCAATATGCGCTGGAACTCAGTCGAACCCTGGCGGCCGATTCAGATATAGAGTTGCACCTGATTGTCTCGGATGCGGCCCGCAAAGTCATGCACCTTGAGGAAGTCGATGAAGCGGGAATTACCGGATCGGCTGATTTCGAGCACGCCGTAAACGATATTGCCGCCCCACCCGCCAGCGGTTCCTGGAGACACGACGGCATGATCGTCTGTCCCTGTTCCATGGCCTCCCTGGCGGCCATCGCCTCGGGCCTGGGAAACAACCTCATCCATCGGGCGGCGGATGTGGCCCTCAAGGAGAGCAGGCCCCTGATACTGACCGTGCGTGAGACGCCTCTGAACGAAATCCACCTGAACAACATGCTGACCGCCAAACGGGCCGGGGCCGTTATTCTTCCGGCCAGCCCGGGTTTCTACCACAAGCCGGAAACCGTGAAGGATCTGACGCGTCAGATAGCGGGAAAAATACTCGATCAACTCAACATTCCCCACAATCTTTTCAGGCGCTGGGGGGAGTAGGAGGCAGTTATGGAAATCACGTGGTTCGGGCACTCGAATTTTAGGTACAGGCATGGGGAGACCGACCTGTTCGTGGACCCCTTCTTCGTGGGTAACCCATCCGCGCCCACCACCTACGACCAGATCGAAAAGGCGGACGTCATCCTGGTCACCCATGACCACAACGACCACATAGGCCAAACGCTGGAACTGGCCATCCGCCTGGACGCCGAGGTAGTCGGCGTATTCGAGACCATTCAGAATCTCATAGCTCAGGGCCTGCCCGAGTCGCTGGGAGTCCCCATGAACATCGGCGGCACGGTCGAACGCGGCGGCACCAGCATCAAGATGGTCCAGGCGCTGCATTCCAGCATCACCGGGGTGGCTGTGGGCTACATCATGACCTTCCCCGACGACACATGCGTCTATCATGCAGGGGACACCGGCCTGTTCGGAGACATGGAGCTTCTGGGGAACTTCCACGACATAGACATATCCGCCCTGCCCATTGGCGGACGCTTCACCATGGACGCCCGGGAAGCCGCCTACGCTTGCAAACTCCTGAAATGCGGTAAAGTCATCCCCATGCACTGGGGAACCTGGCCCATCCTGGATAAAAACACGGACACCTTCACCGCAGCCCTGCAGAAGACCGCTCCGAAAACGGAAATACTCCGTCTCGAAATCGGGATCCCCTCAAAAATCTAATCATTTCCGGGCTGATGCATGTCCGCGAGCTGGGCGTGAATTTTCTCTGCCCGCTTCCTGCCGATACCGGGCAGTGCCTCTATCTCTGCAATTCCCGCAGCCTGCATTGCGGCCAACGAGCCGAACCGGTCCCACAGGATGCGGGCCGTCTTTTGTCCAATGCCCGGCATACTGAGTAATTCACTGTCCAGCATGCGTTTCTTGCGTGAACGACGTTGCCTGCCGATGACGAACCGATGCGCCTCGTCGCGCACCCGTTGCAAGAACATGAGTTCCGGACTTCCGGGCTTGAGCGGCATATGGTTCTTGCGTCCGGGGCGGAAAATCCTGTCCTCCATTTCCCCGGCGCGACGGGTCGGCCCCTTGGCGATGGACGCCAACTCCCATCCGTCCTCTGCGCCCTCCTCCTCGAGAATGCGCTGCACCGTCGCGAGCTGCCCGAGTCCACCATCGATAAGCAGAAGGTCCGGCCAGGGGGGCCCCGACTCCAACCTGCGGGAAACCCAGGAGGCCAAGGCCGCGTAGTCGTCGCCCGTACCTTCCAGCTCCGGGAAAGTGTAGACCCTGGAATCTTCCTTGATTCGTCGGCCGTGTTCGAAAACGATCATGCCGACGCGCATCCCCTCCCCGCCGAGATGAGAGGCGTCGATACATTCGATGCGCGCCGGTTCTTCGGGCAGTTTCAACACACGCTGTAATAATAATGATATGCGCTCCTTGTCCTCACGAGCCCGCCGGGCAACCTTGCGGGCGATCTCGACAAGATGCTTTTCCTGGGCCGTTGCCGCGGCGGCAATGCGTACGCTTCCTTCCCGACGCTCGGCAAGGGTCTCTCCCAGGGCTTCGGTATCCAGCGCGGCGGGAACAATGATTCTGGAAGGAATAAACCGGTCCGGGCCATAAAACTGGCTGATGAAGCTTTCCAACACCTCCGGCCCCTCTTCAATGGTCAGCCCCGGCCAGAAAAAATATTTTTCGTCAAGCAACCGGCCCTGACGGATATACAGCAGGCCGAGCCCGAGCCCATCGCCCGCCTCGGCCAGACCGATCACATCCCTGTCCTTGGCGTCCTGCATGACCACCACTTGGCGCTCCACCGTCTTCCGCACCGCGCGGATCTGATCCCGGCATTCGGCCGCCCGCTCAAAGTTCAAAGCCTCGGATGCCTCAATCATCTCCTTNCTCAGCCTCTCCAGCAACTCGCCGGTCCTGCCGGAAAGAAACATCTCCACCCTGCGTACAGCCCCGGCGTAGACATCCCTGTCCACATCCAGGACACAGGGAGCGTAGCACTGTTTAATGTGATGATAGAGGCAAGGACGGACGCGATTTCTGAATGCGTGATCATTGCATTTGCGCAAAGGAAAGACCTTGCCAAGCAGCTTCCAGGTGGCCTTTGCCGCCGCACCCGAGGTGAATGGCCCGAAATAGACGGAACCGTCCCGCACAACCTTGCGTGTCACGGTCAGGCGAGGAAACTCGGACATCTTGTCCAACTTGAAGAGCACGTACTGCTTGTCGTCCCGCAGAACCACGTTGTAGCGCGGCTTGTGTTTCTTTATCAGGCTGGCCTCAAGAAGCAGGGCCTCCTTTTCATTGGACGTCAGCAGGATGTCGATGGAAGCGATGCGCTCCACCAGGGCCCTTGTCTTGGGCGTGTGGCCGGAGAACTGACGGAAGTATGAAGACAGACGTGTTCTCAGCCGCTTGGCCTTGCCCACATATATGATCTTGCCCGTCGCATCCTTCATCAGATAAACGCCGGGCTGGAGAGGATATTCCTTGGGATTCCATACGAATTCGGTTGGCATGCCCCAAGTCTTTCAAGTTTTATGAAGAAAGGCAACCGGCGCCGGCCTCACATCCGTGTCCGTTTTCAACAAGAACTCCCTGTTAGACACGCTACATTTTTTTTACAAAACCACACTTTCCGCCAAGACAAGGACACTTTGTTAAAATCTGTAAAAAACAATCAACATTTTCACAGGTTATACCATTCACATAACTTTCTTGGTACCCCATTCCCCATCAGCAGACTCACAGCAACGTTGCATACTGTTGATAGCTCTAATCACATCTAAGGAAGGTTTTGTAATGAAAAGACTTGTAACACTCAGTCTCATCTGCGTCCTTTTCCTGGGCCTGACGACTGCGGCGCACGCTGCAGACATCAAGGCTACAGGGGAATGGGCATTCGAATTCATCTGGTCCGACAAGAACTTCAAGGACAACGATGACAGCTCCAAATTCGACGTCTACCAAAGGCTCCGCACGAAGTTCGAATTCATAGCCAATGAAAACCTGAAAGGTGTCTTGTACACTGAATCCGGCACCAGCACATGGGGTGACGACATTAAGGACGGCGGTGATATCACAGACTGGTCACTCAAAGCCGGTTACATCGACTTCAACTGGCCTGGAACCGAGCAGAACATAAAGGTCGGTCACTTCAGCGTGGCCTTCCCGTCCGCAGTGAGCGGTTCCATGATCCAGGATGATGAAACTCCGGCACTCATGGTTTCCGGCCCCATCACCGACAACGTCGCCTACATGGCTTCCTGGATCCGTGCCGACAAAGGATCCGACGGCGAAGACTCCATGGACGTGGCTTTGGCTGCCCTGCCGCTGACCTTCGACGGAATTTCCGTAAAGCCTTTCCTTGCTTACGGAATCATCGGCGACAACTACACCAGCGGTGACGCTGACTTCGGAGACAACGGCCTGCAGGCCACGAACGCCGCCGACAGCGACACGCTCAACCATGCATGGTGGGCGGGCGCCGCCTTTGAAATGAACCTGTTCGATCCGTTCGTGCTCAAGGCCGACCTGAACTACGGTAAGCTGGATGCCGATGAAGACACCAGCGAAATGTGTGGCTGGTTCGCAGACGCCTCCCTGGCCTACACCGGCTTGGACTTCCTGACGCCTGAAGTGTTCTTCGCCTACTCTTCCGGCGAAGACACCGACGACTCATCCAGCCGCATGCCCACCCTGTCCAACGACTGGGCACTGGGTTCCTTCTTCTTCGACGGAGACTGGGGCCTCGACGGCTCCATCGACGGTGACGCCAAATCCATGGGCTTCTGGACCGTCGGCCTGTCCCTCAAGGACATCTCCTTCTTCGAAGGCCTGAAGCACACCGTGCATGTCATGTACATTCAGGGCACCAACGACGAGGATATCCTGGACAACGGCCTGCCGAACAACAACGTCGAATTCGGCAAGACTCTGCTGGACGACGACTCCCTCGTCGAAGTGGACCTGAACTCCCAGTACTCCATCTATGATGAACTGACCGCCTATGTGGAACTCGGTTGGATCCATGCGGACTGGAGCGACAAGTGGGATTCCGTGGAGTCCGACACGAATGACAGCGCCTACAAGGTGTCCATGGGACTCAAGTACGCTTTCTAATCCCATCATCAACAACTGAAACCAGGCCCGGCGGGTTTTCCTGCCGGGCCTTTTCGTTTATTCGGCCTTCCAACAGAACAAAATTTTGAACCCAGCCCAACCACTGTCCGCTTTGAGTTATGTTTTTTTGCAACACTCTCCCGTCCCCAGGTAACACAGCACATAAATCAGCCGCCATAAACTGCACTATTATTCATTACTTTTCAGCCTGTTAACTACAAATCAAAACCTCTTGGCGTACAATTTTTTGAACAGTAAAAATTTTTTTACCAAACTACGTTTTTCTCTTGCCACCACCTGTGAGTTGAGATAAAAGGTCTACTGTATTGACGTTAATCGGTGAACCTTTAATCGCAAAAGAAGGAAGGATTATTATGAAACGTTTGGTACTGCTCGCAGTGCTTGCCGCATTCGTGTTCGGCACTGCCGCTACCGCAAGCGCCGCTGACATCAAGGCCACCGGCGCCTATGTGTTTGAATTCGTCTGGAAAGATCAAAGCTTCCAGGACAGCAGCAACGATTCCAAGTTCGACGTTTACCAGCGTCTGCGCACCAAATTCGAATTCGTTGCCAACGAAAACCTGAAAGGCGTCCTGTACACCGAAGCCGGCACCAGCACCTGGGGTGAAGATCCCAAGAACGGTTCCGACATCACCAACTGGACCCTGAAAGCCGGTTACATTGACTTCAACTGGCCCGGCACCCAGCAGAACATCAAAGTCGGTCACTTCGGCGTGGCTCTGCCCGCCGCTGTTGGCGGTTCCATCATCCAAGATGATGAAACCCCGGCTGTCATGCTGTCCGGCCCGATCACCGACAACGTGTCCTACATGGCTGGTTGGATTCGCTC
>JGI12287J12850_1000100_pt1 | contig 67929 bp, 65 predicted proteins | sample TtaePargueraPR_3_FD_12850 | JGI IMG/M metagenome (IMG submission 12850)
AGAAATGTAATAGAAGGTGTAATAAGTGGTTCAATAAGCGGAGCAGCATTTGGAGCATTAGCAACCTTTTCAGAGTTAAGGCTGTTACTAGGTGTAATAGGGATAAAAAGTGGAACAGAAGGAGTAATTGAAGCAGCACAAGATGGTGATTATGATTTAGCAGCATGGAGAGCTACAACAACTATAATTGCGATATTGTCACTTAAAAGTGAAATATTTAATAAGCGTGTTTGTTTTACAGAGGATACGCTGATTTATACAAAAGATGGGTATAAAAAGATAAAGGATATTGAGGTTGGAGATGAAGTATACTCTAGGAATCCCGAGACAGGAAAGAAGGGATTAAAGAGGGTAGTAAATGTATTTATAAGGGACATAAAAAAGCTTATTCACTTAAAGGTAGGAGATCAGGAAATAGAGACAACAGCGACTCATCCATTTTGGGTTGAAGATATAGGTTGGGTTAATGCTATAGAATTAAAACCAGGTGATAAGCTTGTAATGTACTCAGGTGAGATACTTGAGGTGAAGGAAGCATTTGTTGAGTATCTTGATAAACCAATAAAGGTGTATAATTTTGAAGTAGAGGACTGGCATACATACTTTGTGCCGGAGTATAATGTATTTGTACATAACGATAAATGTGGTGGTGCAGGAGCTGGTAAAGCTAGAGATTTCAAATTTCCTAAATCTAATAATGACATGAAGAAAGTATTTGGTGTAAAGGATAAAGTATTCCATAAAGAAATTAAACCCGAAATAATAAAGCAGATTAAAAAAGACTCTGTATATAGCAAGGAATTTAGAAAGATGGGCAATAATCCGGATATCGGAGTAGATGATATTGGTAAAATTGTTCTCAAAGATGTGAAAACAGGAAAGACATTGCTAACTAATTGGTCTTTTGAAAGTTTTATACCATAACAAGGAGGATGCATATGTCGTATGATTTAAATATTTTGTGTATTAATCAAGATAATCCATCGAAGCTGTCGTTTGTATCATCAATTGAATTAAGAAATGAAATTGATTTTCCTGATTCAGGAAGGTATCATTCAATATGGTCGTTTATGTGCAATTTAAAAGGAGTTTGGTACTCAATTGGAAAACATGATGATGGGTGGTTTAATGCGATGTCAATAGTTGACGCGGACTTTGATAAAGTCATAGAAAAGAGTTGTATGCCACATTGGGTTTTAGATGATGAAATAAGGTCAAACCTAAAACCACTGATTGTATATGACGAATATAAAAGGGATTTGGAAATCATTATTGAATTTCTAATTCAACAGTCTCCTAATAGTATTATAATGTTTTTGGCAAGATATCAAGGTGGAGAAAAAGAAATAGTTCATGGAGTTTTGAAACGTGAGGAATTTACAAAGCTATTAAATCAATCTAAAATACTTTTTAATGTTTGTTATATTATTAGTAATTAATGTTTTAATTAACTTAATATTTAGGAGGTTATCCATGATAGCCGTCTTTTTCTTTATGTCTATAGTGGAGTTGGTCACATTTTTTTCAATAAGCCAAATTAGGAGGTTATTATATGAGTGTATTTCCAGGAATTAGAATTGATGGCGATAAGAATGAAATAAAATTAAGTATATTGAATGGATTAAATCCCAATAATATAACCCCAATAGATAATATGAGAAGCTGGATTAGAATTGACGAAGGAGTATACGAGTTAGATATATTTGTGAAATATGAGGAATTTTATTTATTATATAAACACCCAGTTCATGAAAAGATGGATAAGTTATTTTATGTTAGTAGAGATGAGCTTGTTCAATTTATGAAGGATAGAATTGACACAAAAAGAAGTGAAGGGATTGATATTATCATTTGCTCAAAAGATTTTTCCAAACTAATAGTATGTAATCATGATGGAGAAATATATATAGTATAAAATAAAAAACTGTTATTAGTAAAATAAGCAAACAAGCCAGATTTAAATCATGTTTCTGGCTTGCTTATAACTTTTTAAAGCAACAGGATGGTTTTAAAACTCGATACATTTATGATGACCAAAACAGGCTACCGATGTAAAAAGGATAAAACCTGACGGAGAGACTGTAGAATATGTGTACCACTATGATTTGGGTTATACCGGAGAGCGTAAAAAAGTACAGAACCCAACGGACGTGTAGTTGAATATGATTATGATGCCGCAAAAAAAATATAGAAAAGGTAACTCTTGCCTATGGGATTGAGGGGAAAGAAGAAACAGGCTTGAAAAGAATGACAATGTAATAATCACAGTTTATGATCAAGCAGGAGGTTACTTCAGAATATTTCAACCTAAATCTATAGGAAGTACAAAAGGAACATATTTAAATCTACTAGGAAATGAAGTTTGTCCTGCATTTAAATCTAAAGGAGGAATTAAGAATATTAGATTAATTAATGTTGGTAAAGACATATGGCAACAGTTTACCCATTTTTTAATTGAATAAATTACATATATTTTAAAAGGAGGCAAATTATGCAAACTTCTGAAGTGTTTAGAAGGGGAATATTAGTAGCTAAGAATAATCAATCTGAAATAGAATTATTGAGGTGGTTTATAGAAAAACCAATTTATGTTGAATATTTGCCTATATTATCAGAGACTCTTTTTTTGAGATTATATAATACAAATTTATTTAGTAGTATCAATACAATTAGTAATAGTAATATTGATGATTATGAAGAAGAGAAGGTTAACTTTAGTTATGTACCTGAGATAAAAAGAGTAGTAGATAAACTATTAAAGGGAGAACTCGATGCTGAAACGAAAAGATATTTAACTGATTTTATTGTATTATTAAACTATGCTTATGAGAATAAGCGTGAAATATTTTTCATATTTTAATTAATAATAAAAAGTAACTTAAAATTTAAGAGTTTACTTATATTTAATAAAATGTATAAAACTTAACACAATTTACTAGAATTAATTAAAACACATGGATGACAAAGTTTTTAGAAATGTAGTAGGTGGATAAATAAACTGAGTAGCATTTTGAGCATTAGCAACCTTTTCAGAGTTAAGGTTGTTACTAGGTGTAATAGGTATAAAGAGTGGAACAGAAGTAGTAATTGCAATACTGTCACTCAAAAGTAAAATATTTGATAAAACTGCTTGCTTTACAGAAGATACGCTGATTTATACAAAAGATGGGTATAAAGAGATAAAGGATATTGAGGTCGGAGATGAAGTTTACTCAAGGAATCCCGAGACAGGAGAGCAAGGATTAAAGAGGGTAGTAAATGTATTTGTAAGGGATATAAAAAAGCTAATCCACTTAAAGGTAGGAGATCAGGAGATAGAGACAACAGCGACTCATCCCTTCTGGGTTGAAGATATAGGTTGGGTTAATGCTATAGAGTTAAAACCGGGTGATAAGCTTGTAATGTACTCAGGTGAGATACTTGAGTTGAAGGAAGCATTTGTTGAGTATCTTGATAAACCAATAAAGGTGTATAATTTTGAAGTAGAGGACTGGCATACATACTTTGTATCGGAGTATAATGTATTTGTACATAATGCTGGATGTGGTGGTGCAGGTAATAAAGGAATGACTAAGACGAATGAATCCTCAAATACTTCACCTGCAGCGGAGAATAAAATTATTAAGGTTATAAAAGATAGCAAAAATACGATTTTTAAAACCAATGCAAATGGAGAAAAAGTTCCTTATGGTAAAAGAGTCAACATAAATGATGACTATAAAATTATTGTTAGAAGGGATATTGGCGAATTTTCTCATGGAGATGCCAATCATTATAATATAGAAGTTCAAACTAAAGCAGGAAATATAAAATATAATATGCATATATATGTGGATAATCTAATGAACATTATAAAAGTTGTAGATTAATATTAAGAAAAATGTAAATAACTTGTATCCTAAGTTCCCGGAATGTATAACGATGTTTTGCTACGAATGCCAATTATATCAAAGCGTTTACGGATTATACATTTTGATTTGACATGTTATACATTTGAGGTTTATAACGAGGTTGGATCTAGTGTTTTCAATACATTCACGAATTATCGTTATAAAATGTGGGAATCCAGGTTGTATAGAGATTTTTAGTCGGAATTGTGGAATTAATTTTATTGGTTCCATAATTCTGATTTATGGGGATTTTTAACAGAAAGGATGATGGATTTGGAAAAATACAAAAAGATATCTCTTAAAGTACGTAACAACGAGGAATATGAAATTAAGTGTGATAATATTGCTGAACTTGTAATTTTATCAGATAAGAAAGATATCTCAAAACAATGTAAAGTAATATTTAATTTTAGTAAAGAAGCTTTAATTGGATTTGGAACATATTGTATAAGATTTGCACAGAAATATAAAGATAACACTCATTATCATGTAAATCCAATAGGCAACGAACTTTCAAATCAAAGCATGGGTTTTTTTCTAACACCCGAGAGTCCTGAGTTGATAATCGGAAGTAAAAATTTTAGTGCACTAGTAACGCAAGGTTATGCAAATAAAGAAAATAGTGAATACATAGATTTCGAAATTGATTATTTGGTTGACTTAACATTTGACAACGATTATTTTGAATATCATAATTTGGGTTTTTGTAATGTAGCAGAATTAATAGTATTGCATGAAAATGTGAATATTTCTAATAAATGTACTGTAGTATTTAAATTCAGTAAAAATGGACTTATAGGAATTGGAACAGAATTAATTAGATTAGCACATAATTATAACAAAGATATTAACTTATCAATAGAACCTACGGGAAATTATAATATTTTAAATTGCTATGGATTTTTATTGACTTCTAACAGTTCATCTCTCACTATAGGATGTAAATCTTTAAATAACGTATTTTTCTATGATCAAGATTTTGGTAAAAGATAAGTTTGTATTCTAGCAAATTTGTTGCACACAAGGAAAGCTCTAACGAAGTAAATTTTATAAAAATGCATATGAAAGGTGTTTAAAATATTTATAATTTGCTATTGGCAGTTTTAAGGAATACGATGCTAATGGAGCATGGGGAAAGGAAGAGTTTATAAGGACTATTGTTAATTAATACATTAAACCACAAGCTATGCGTGTGAGAATTGAAAATTTATACTTAGGTAATTAAAGATCCAAGTACTGTAAAGAAAGGTTTGTACGATATAAGACTTACGAAACGTAAGCGTTTGGGATTGGTCGAGGCTTTTCGTATATGCCGAAGACAATATAACCTTATGCGATAAGGCGAGTGTAAAGTTGCACCCCGAGGTCGGAGACTGTGGCACGTGTACACAAGAAATTGACAGGAACTTGGGAGACCCTGCACTTCCACGAATAAGTGGTAGGAGAAATCAAAGCTTGAACAAAGCAAGACAATCCGAAGAGTTGCAGGGAGTCGGATTCTGCCATAGTACCGATGAAGCGAGTAATGACCGTGGATGGGAAGGGCATGAACACGAAGAACAATCTTACAGGGAAACACTTTCTGTACGCAGAGACAGGTGAGAATTGAAGTGAAAACCAAACTGGAAAGAATAGCAGAAATCTCAAAACTGAGAAACTGTGAACGTTCTGCGTGAAGAGCCGGATGTGGGAAAACTACAAGACCGGTTCTGTGAGGAGTGCGGAGCGGTAACGATCCCATTTACTCGACTTAGGAAGGAAACAGAATAAGCAAAACTATAAATGGTGTAGAGACAAAATACCTTGTAGACAGTAATGGACTTTCACAGGTTATTGAAGAGCGTGACAGTGATGATAATTTACTGGTATACTATACCTATGGAAATGACCTAATTAGTCAAACAAGAGATGATGTAACAAGTTATTTCCAATACGACGGACTTGGTAGTACAAGAATGTTAACTGGCATACATACTTTGTGTCGGAGTATAATGTATTTGTACATAATGATAAATGTGGTGGTGCAGGAGCTGCTGGTAAGGTTGAAACGCCAGTTACTAGAGGGAAAGGACAAGCCCCTAAAAAAAATACTCCAAATTCTATTTATGAAAAGTTGGATAACGAAAATCCTTCTATTGTAAAATCTAGAACTTACTATGACGAAAACGGCAAGCCTTTTTCAAGGCAAGATTACTACAGAGGAAGTGACCCTCATACCCATTACGAGGGTAAGGATTTATATAATCATGAGCATAACTTTAAGTTCAATGAAAAAGGCCAACCAATAGGAGAAACTGTAAATGAATTTGACCCTACAGGCTATTAAATTAAAACAGAATGGAGTGATATTGTTGAGTACAGGAGTATTTGGAATAATGGTAATGAAGAATGACGAAGCAAGTGTGCAGCTTAAAAATAAATTATCCTTTGATTTTGCACAATTAGCGATTCAAAATGGCATTTGGATAAACCAAGGAGGTAACATATCAGAGAGAACAAAATACTATATTAATAAAATACGCGGAAAATCTGACATGGAAAAAGTATTTGAGATTACGGATGATCCAGAGGATCCCAATGCACAATGTTTGTTTTCAGGAGATGGTGTTGCTATTACTGTAACAGGATTAAGAGTTGATAGTGGAGAAAGTTTGTATTCAAGAATGGCCAGAATTCAGAATTTTTTTATAACGATTTTTAATAGTAAAGAGGTAGAAAAAATTGAATTATTCTTAAACATTGAATCTGGAGATGAATTTCAAATAGTGGAAATGAAGTCGGCTGATTTCTGTAAAAATATATTAGATTTGTATGAAAATGAAAATAATTGGCTTCCTTCAGTTAAAATAGTTTTAGAGAGTTGAATTTTCGGCAATTAAATATTAACCAAAATGCAACCTATTAACAACAAAGCGATATAAATGAATTCAACTTCACTAAGTCCTGTCAAGTTTACAAATGAAAAACTGATAAAAAACTAAAAGGTCTGATTTTATTATACAAATGGAATCAGACCTTTTAGTTTTTGCATCTTTGCATCATATCATACCAATTAAGGGTAAGAGGTGGAACAAATGTTGGCTGTCAAGTAAGTTGCATAAACAATAATTAAAAATTAAAAATTCTTGAACAGCTGGGAAGTTTGTTTTTTTAGGCATAGCAAAGAAAATAGAATCAGTAAAACCTCCAACGATGTAGTGGTAAAATATCTTGTAGATATTTACAGTGGTCTTTCACAAGTTATTGAAGAGCGTGACGCTTGTAATGTACTCAGGTGAGATACTTGAGGTGAAGGAAGCATTTGTTGAGTATTTGGATAAACCAATAAAGGTGTATAATTTTGAAGTAGAGGATTGGCTGGCATACATACTTTGTATCTGAGTATAATGTATTTGTACATAATGATAAATGTGGTGGTAATGGCGGTAAGGGTAATTATATTGTAAATAAATTGGTTGATTTGTTGAAGAGTGGTAAAAGAAACAATATAATAAGTAAGATAGATGACGAAACACAAATTATATTTAGAGAAGATACTGGTGCTAATGCTCACCCAATGAAAACAAAAGGATATGAACAAGCTATTGATCATTATAATATTGAAATTCAAACGAAAACACCTGCTGGAAAATGGAAAGCAAAATGGAGTTACCATATAGTATTAGATAAATTTAAAAATATTATTGATTTTTTTTAACAAGTTGAGTAGCTTATAGCTTAATGATACAATGAAAAGTCAATTTATATACAACACGGATGTTTATTGTTGTGTATGATTTTATTATACGAGGAGGGATCAGTATTGAAATATGTTATAAATATCAATAATGATGAATTTGATGAATTTGATAAAAATGCGGACAATGTGGCTCAAGTGCATATTTATGATAATGATAATAGAGTTATACCTAACGCAAAAGTACAATTATATCTTAATAAAAATGCTTTGATAGGTTTAGGAACAGAGTTAATTAGATTAGCACATAATTATGTTGAAGGTAAACATTATCATATTGAACCAGCAGATAAAGAAACACTATGTCAAAGATTAGGTATATTTCTAACACCTGATAGCAACGAATTGATTATATTATGTAGTGATCAAAATGTCATTGATGAGTATTTAGAAAAATAGAATGTAATTGTAAGAGCATTTGGAGCATTAGCAACCTTTTCAGAGTTAAGGCTATTACTAGGTGTAATAGGTATAAAGAGTGGAACAGAAGGAGTAATTGAAGTAGCACAAGATGGTGATTATGATTTAGCAGCCTGGAGAGCTACAACAACTATAATTGCATTATTGTCACTTAAAAGTAAAATATTTAATAAAAGACTTGGTAAAAGGGAACAGGTAACACTAAAAAGTCTATTGGTAAAAAATTTGACCCTAAAGGCAAGGCAGTACAAGAGGGTGTCGATCCGAATACTTTAAAACCAACAAAGGATTTAAGTAAATTAGACCCTAATAGGATAAAAAATGCTGTAAAAAATGCTGGAGATAAACCAATAACTGTAGATAAGAATGGTAATATAATACAAGGTCATCACCGGGTAGCTGATGCGATTAAAAACGGGCGCTCTGTTGATGTTGAAAAACAGGGATATTAAGGAGGGTGGCAATGAAAAATGATGTTGCATGTTTTGTTCTAAGCTTGAATAGAGTATTTGCATTAACACTATATAAATTAAAAGGTTGCTAGAAGACTTTAGATGGTAAAAGACCAGAATTGAAAAGTTACAAATACAAAGAGATAAAGGACATTGAGGTTGTTGAGAAGTGTTGATTATCAAATAGAATTTGTTTTTATCAAAAGTTAGCTATTTTTACGACTTTTTTAAGTAGCAGTAGCAATACTTTTTTATCTATGATGCCTTCGGTAATAATTTTGAAGTAGAGGACTGGCATACATATTTTGTATCGGAGTATAATGTATTTGTACATAATGATAAATGTGGTGGTGCTGGGAGAGGTAAAATTAATAATGTTATAAAAGCATCTGAAAGGAATGTAATAAAAAAGGTTCAAATGAATGGAACCAAGCTGTTGAATCAAGAATCAATTAAAGGGGGTTATAAATATGCAATTTACAGGGTATTTCATTTTGTATGGTTTGATTTGTTCGGTTTTAAGTTTGGTTTTTTACATTGACCACCGTAAAAATCGTGATTCTTTAATGAAATTTGTATTCAGCATTTCTGTAGAAATAGCATTGATTACGGTTTTGTATTCCAGTATTCAATTTCTTTCTGAATACCGACAATATTGGTTATTATCACGCAGAAATATTAATATTATTCTTAAAATTGTTCAGTATGTATTAATTATATTAATTCACTATGGCTTTCTCAAGACATTATATAATGATTGGGCTGAAAGCGAATAGCAAAACAATAGGACTGGTATTTTCAAAAATGAACTCAAAATTTATAGCGAAGATTTGTAGAAAAGATAAAATAGAGTAATGATATGGATATAGATAAATTTTATCAACATACATGACAAACTACAAAGCGTCTTATATAATAATGGTATAATTTCGAATTTTGGAGGAAGAATTTTGGAAACTAATCCTAAAAGAATAAATGAAATATTCACTGATTATAAAGTAGAAGGTAATATGAGTTTGGCAACTGTACAAGCTGCAGTGCTGAAAAAGAAAAGTAAGGTATTAGAGATAAAACTCAGTTCTGATAAATATATTAATGTAAAAGAAATAGAAAGACTTAATAAATTTATAAAGAGAAAGTTTGGATTAAATGATTCTGAAATTACGGTGGAATATAATGAAGGTACAGATAAAAAACCTATAGAAAAAGAAATAAAGAATATTGTGTGCTCTATATCAGACAAACACCCACTATTAAAGGCAGTTATAGATGATACAGATTTTGAAGTGGATAATAATACCATAAATTTTAATTTTAGAGTTGCAGCATCAGAACTTTTATCATGCATGGGCTATGATAAGAAGATTTGCGATGCTATTAAAAAGCTCTATGGTACAGAATATAGAATAAATTTTATTGATAGAGTGTGCAAAGAAGAAATGAAGAAGCTACATGAGCAAAGGTGTGAAAGAGAAAAACAGCTTGTCAAGGAGCAAGCTAAGGTAGTGTATGAAATGCCAAAAGTAGAGCCTCAAATCATAGAAAAAAGTGTTGGGAAAAATGGAAAGAAAGAAAATACGAATTTGATATTGGGTAGAAATGCCAATATTAAAGAATCTGTAATAAAGATTACCGACATTATGCCCGATGAGGGAAGGGTAGCTATAGCAGGTGAAATATTTAATATTGAATCTAAAGAATTAAAAAGTGGCAAGACCTTAGTATCCTTTTCATTATACGATGGTTATAGTTCTATGACTTGTAAATCCTTTTTAAAGCCTGGTGAAGATGGTGAAGTGTTGTCTAGACTAAAAAAAGCCAAGGGTGTCAAACTTGCTGGTAATGCTAGTAATAGTAAATTTTCTGGCGAAGTTGAATTTATTGCAAATACCATAGTAGAGACGGGAGGCATAAGGAAAGCAACAAGGCAGGATACTTCAGAGGTTAAGAGAGTGGAGCTACATATGCATACCCAGATGAGTCAGATGGATGCTATGTCAAGTGCATCGGACTTAATTAAGAGAGCAATGAGCTGGGGAATGAAATCCATTGCCATTACAGACCATGGAGTGGTGCAGGCATTTCCTGAAGTTCATAAAATATTAGGACGAGACAACCCGGATATGAAGGCTATATATGGGGTGGAAGCGTATTTGGCACCGGATAAAAAACCTTCTGTGACAAACCCTAAAGGCCAGAGTATTGATACCACTTATTGTGTTTTAGACTTAGAAACCACAGGTTTTTCTCCTGTGATAGAAAAAATTACTGAAATAGGAATTATGAAACTTAAGGATGGAAAGGTAATCGATCAATTTAGCTGTTTTGTAAATCCTGAAAAGCCAATTCCAGCTAGAGTGGTGGAGGTTACAAATATAACCGATTACATGGTGCAGGATGCACAAACGATAGATAAGGTGTTTCCTAAAATGCTGGAGTTTATTGAAGGAAGCGTTTTGGTGGCTCATAATGCTGATTTTGACATTGGATTTTTAAAGCATAATGCAAAGGTATTGGGGTATGATTTTGATTTTACATATTTAGACACTTTGTCCTTAGCTAAGGAACTTTTTCCCGAGTTTAAAACATATAAATTAGGAAGAATAGCTAAAAGACTTAAAATAAAGGTTGAGGTTGCTCACAGGGCATTAGATGACGTAGATACTACTGTTAAGGTATTTAATATTATGCTGGATATGTTAAAGGAAAGAGGAGCAGAAGCTCTTGAAGATGTAGATAAATATGGTTCTGATGAAGAAGCTAAGAAAGTAGGATATAAAAAGCTTAGGACATTCCATGCCATAATACTGGCAAAGAACTACGTGGGATTAAAGAATTTGTATAAACTTGTATCATATTCTCATTTAGACTATTTTTATAAAAAACCTCGAATATTAAAAAGTGTTTTTAGAAAATATTCTGAAGGGTTAATTATAGGAAGTGCCTGCAGTGAAGGTGAGCTGTTTCAGGCGATTTTACTTGGCAAACCCGATCATGAAATTGAAGCTATCGCTAAGGATTATGATTATTTGGAAATCCAGCCTTTAGCAAATAATGATTATTTGATTAGAAAAGAACAGGTTCCGGATAAGGAATATCTAAAGGAAATAAATAAAAAAATTGTTGCCCTTGGTGAAAAATTAGATAAGCCAGTAGTTGCAACGGGAGATGTTCACTTTTTAGACCCTGAAGATGAGATATACAGGCGAATATTAGAAGCAGGTCAGGGTTATGATGATGCAGATACTCAGCCTCCATTATACTTAAGAACCACCCAGGAGATGCTCTCAGAGTTTTCCTATCTAGGAGAGGAAAAAGCTTATGAAGTAGTTGTTACAAATACTAATAAGATAGCTGACATGTGTGAACAGATAAGTCCGATTTCGCCGGAGAAATGTCCTCCGCACATAGAAGGTTGTGAGCAGACTATTAGAGACATTACCTTTGGAAAAGCTTATGAACTGTATGGGAATCCATTGCCGGAAATTGTTCAAAAAAGGCTGGACAAAGAACTTGATTCTATCATAAAAAATGGTTTCTCTGTAATGTATATAATTGCTCAAAAGCTTGTATGGAAATCAAATGAAGATGGATATTTAGTAGGATCTAGAGGGTCTGTTGGATCTTCTGTAGTAGCATATATGACTGGTATTACGGAGGTAAATGCTCTACCGCCTCATTATCGATGTCCCGCTTGTAAATATTCTGATTTTGAAGATTACGGATATAAAAATGGTTTTGATTTACCGAATAAGCCTTGTCCTGTATGCGGAGAACAGCTTGTCAAGGATGGAATAGACATTCCGTTTGAAACCTTCTTAGGTTTTGATGGTGATAAAGAGCCAGATATTGACTTAAACTTTTCTGGGGAGTATCAGGCAAGAGCACATAAATATACGGAAGTTATATTTGGAAAGGGTACAACCTTTAAGGCAGGAACTGTAGGTACGATAGCAGATAAGACGGCTTTTGGCTATGTGAAGAAATATTTTGATGAAAAAGAAATGCAAGTTAATAAAGCTGAAATAGAGAGAATTTCAAAAGGTTGTACCGGCATAAAAAGAACTACAGGACAGCACCCCGGAGGAATAATAGTTGTGCCAAAGGGAAGGGAAATATTTGAATTTTGTCCAATACAACACCCTGCGGATGATTCAGATTCAGATATAATAACAACGCATTTTGACTATCACTCAATAGATCAGAACTTATTAAAACTTGATATACTTGGGCATGATGACCCGACTATGATCAGGATGCTTCAAGACATTACCGGTGTAGATCCTAAAACAATACCTATGGATGATGAGAAGACCATGTCGTTATTTTCATCAACAGAGGCTTTAGGTGTGACTCCACAGCAGATAAATTCCAAAGTTGGAACCTTTGGTGTTCCTGAATTTGGTACTAGATTTGTAAGAGGAATGTTATTAGATACATTGCCAAAGCAATTTGCAGATTTGATATGTATATCAGGGCTTTCCCATGGTACTGACGTATGGCTTGGAAATGCTAAGGACTTAATTGACTCTGGCACGGTTACTTTAAGTGAGGCAGTATGTACAAGGGACGATATTATGGTATATCTTATGAAAAAAGGTCTTGAACCAAGTGCTGCCTTTAAAATAATGGAGATTGTTCGAAAGGGAAAAACCTCAAAAACACCTAATTGGCCGGAATATGAGGATATGATGAGAAAACACGAAGTACCCGAATGGTATATACAATCTTGTAACAAGATAAAATACATGTTTCCAAAAGCACATGCCGCAGCTTATATTATGATGGCGTTCAGAATTGCATGGTTTAAGGTGCATATACCTTTAGCTTATTATGCGGCGTATTTTTCCATTAGGGCAAAGGCTTTTGATGCAGAATTTATGATAAATGGAAAAGAAGTTGTCAAGCAAAAGATGAAGGAAATTGAAATGCAGGGTAATCAAGCTGCAAATAAGGACAAGGATATGTATGATGATTTGGAATTGGTTTTAGAGATGTATGAAAGGGGATTTAAATTCCTGCCAATTGATTTATACAAATCTCATGCTTTTAATTTTCTTATAGAGGATGACAGTATAAGGCCGCCTTTAAACAGTATATCCGGTATGGGCAATGTCGCTGCGGAAGGTATATATAATGCAGTAAAAGAAGGAGGCAACTTTAGTTCTAAAGATGATTTAAAGACACGTGCTAAAATTGGAAATTCAACTTTAGAGGCACTTGAAAAATTCGGTTGCTTAAGGGGACTTCCTCAAAGTAATCAAATGAGCTTTTTTGATATGATTTAGTGATGACTTAGGCGGTTTCAAAAAATAACCTATACAGTATTAAGGTCATAAAGCCCTTCATGGAAGACTAAAGCTTCCAAACAGAGGAACATTATTTTGCGGTGCAAAAAATGTAAATCTAGAATTTTTGAAACCGCAATTGCAAAGTTTTTTTTGGAATCACCTAAAATAAAAGCTCCAACTTTGGATAATGAAAAAATTTGATTTTTGCTGTCTTTATATTTAATCAAAAACTTGTATATTTTTATATAAGTTTTTTGTATATATATTTAAAAAAAATTAGTTTTTTAAGTTTTTACGACAGAAAATAAAAACAACTATCGAATACCTTTGTGTATCCAAATTTAGCCAACATGATTTGGAAATGGATTTTCAAAACTACTTTTATTTGGAAAAGTTAAGAGATTAATTTTAGCTATAATTAATGTTTTAGTAACTTTTTTGAGTAGCAAATATTATGTGTATTGTTGCATGTTGATGCAATAAATATAAATTATAATTGGAGGAGTATATGATGAAAAGAAAATGGTTATTGACGTCAGCTGTTACGCTAAGTTTGGCAGCTAGTGCTTTAAGTCCTACGGCTGCTTTGGCTGCACGGAAGGGTGATTTAAACAACGATGGTTCAGTAAACTCCATAGACTTTGGATTCTTTAGGAAATTTCTTCTAGGCAAAGGACAGCTTGAGGATGAATCCGCTGGAGATTTAAACGGTGATAATGGTGTAAACTCAATTGATTTTGGTTTGTTAAGAAAACATATTTTGGGGTTTGATATAGGTTTAGACAATAATGACAATACTGGTGAGGTGGAGGAAAAACCTAATCTTGAATATGTAGAAAAAGTATTTGGACAGGAAATTATGTCCGTTGAAATTCTTGCAAATGAAGCAGAGTGGCAGACAATGCTTAACAATGCTGTAGAGGAGGAATATATAAAGGTTGATGTTATAGTTAATGGTACTAAATTCACTGATGTAGGTATTCGTCCAAAGGGAAATTCTAGTTTGACACAGGTTTCCTCTATGGGTAGTGATCGTTACAGTTTCCGTCTTAACTTTGATAAATATGTAGAGGATCAGACCTGCTTTGGTATCGACAAATTTGTACTTAACAATATAATGGGTGATAATACATACATGAAAGAGTATGTATCGATGGATATTATGAAGACGGCTGGTGTTGAGACACCTTTGTTCTGTTATTCTAATATTACTGTAAATGGTAAACCATGGGGTACTTATTTTGCAGTTGAGTTATACGGCAAGAATTATAGAGAAAGAGTAACTGGAAGTAAAAAAGGTGAGCTATACAACGTTAAAATGACTGGAGCAGGCAACAATGAGGGCGCTGATCAAGGCGGAGCTCAAGGTGGTTTCGGTGGTTTTGGTGCCGATAACGGAGGCTCGATGAAGTATAAAGATGATAATCCAGCAAGCTATCCTGATATCTTCTTAAACGGAGTAGGAAATACTGATGAAGAGGATCATCAACAAGTTATAGCTGCACTAAAGGCTTTGTCACTAGGTACAGACTTAGAAACTTACTTTGACGTGGATTCTATGTTACGATATTTAGCTGCACATACTGTTACAGTTAATCTTGATAGTTTTTCATCCTTTATGGCGCAAAACTATTACATTTATCAGAGAAAAGGACAAGTTACACTTTTACCATGGGATTACAACCTTGCATGGGGTGGTTTTACATCTAGGGATGTAAAATCAGTTGTTAATTTCCCTATTGATACACCGGTTGAAGGTGTACAGATGTCAGATAGACCAATGATAGATAAGTTTTTGTCAAATAGTGCATATCTTGATAAGTACCATCAGTACTTACAACTTATTGTTGACGAATATTTTGCAAATGGTAAATTTGAAGCAAAAATAAGGCAATTAGATTCTTTATTATCAAATAATGTTCAAAATGATTCAACTAAGTTCTGTACATACGAAGAGTACCAAAAGGCTGTTTCAGCCTTTATAAAATTAGGAGATTTGCGTGGTCAAAGTATTCAGGGACAGCTCAATGGAACAATTCCATCCACTGCATCAGGCCAAAGTGCAAATCAAAACAGCTTGTTAAATTCCACAGAATTCGCTATTGGTGACCTCGGAACTATGTCTTGGGGCGGTGGCTTCGGTGGCGGAGGCGACTGGGGCGGTGACTTCGGTGGCGGCGACTGGGGAGGCAACTGGGGCGGATTTGGTCAATAATGAATTGATCACTAAAACCCATAGTAGCATTTTAGAATAGAATTTGACGTTTATTTTATCACAACGGATTATGCATAAAATGCAATTTCCGTTGTGATATTTTTTTTTGACTGATAGGCATGAAGAACAATCTTTTTAGGTGACGAACATATGTAGATATTAATATCGACTTTTTGTCACTCATATTCTGAGCCTCTTTTTTGTCTGGGTGTAATTAATCATTGTGGACCATATTATTCCAATAACTAAAGCTCCGAGGCTGGTTGTTTCGCTACGCTACACTGCTCGCCTATGCAACCTAGGCTAAGAGAATGTATAACTCGCTACGGGTCGAATCAAAACTCGCTTCTAAGTAGAAAAGTGATTCGACTAATCCTTCGCTTCGTTAACATTCTCTAAGCCCCTACGCAATGTTATTTCCATAATATGACTCACGATTAAAACATACACCCAGAAACTGTAAAACTGTGGGTGTATATATTAATCATTGCTAGGAATGTTTATTAACTGTCAGTTAAAAAGGAGAAGCAATTACCTGTTGTAAAATGTTTGTTGATTTTATACAATAGAAGTAAAGAATAAAGGGGGCATGCATGTGGAGATTAAATTAGGCGAGATAATCAAAGCGAAAAGAGAAGAAAAAAGCTATTCCCTTAAGGATTTTGCAAAGGTTATTGGAATATCTGCAGGATATCTTTCACAACTAGAGAATGGTCGCAAAGCTAACCCTAAACTTGAAACTGTGCTTAAAATAATAAAAGAGCTCGATATTGATATCGATATGCTTTTAGGTATTGAGAGTACCAATGAGAACTTGAACGTCAAAATGCCTTCACTTCTTAAGTTGATTGTAGCTAAGGATAGAAATTTTAAGGTGCTAGAGGATAAAGAAGTACTTAAAAAAGTATGTAATATAGTAGATAAGTCTCTAGAGTGTAAATATCTTATTGAGGACAAGGCTTTATATGAAATGTTTCTAGAGGATATATACGTGCAGATAGAGACTACACTAAAGAGATATATGGCTTTTCAGGTAATAAGGTGATTCCAAAAAAATAACTGGTCAATTGCGGTTTCAAAAAATCTAGATTTACATTTTTTGCACTGCAAAATAATGTTCCTCTGTTTGGAAGCTTTAGTCTTCCATGAAAGGGTTTATGACCTGAATGCTGTATAGGTTGTTTTTTGAAACCGCCTAAGGTAAGAACAAATTAAAAAATTAGCAGCGGGACTTTTAAAAAAAAGTCAATTTACATTTTTTGTTGTAATTCACCAAAGACCTTCTTAAAACATACTATTATTGTAAGGAGGTTTTTTTATGCGTAGAAAGACCAATTTACACCACCGATTATGGTATGTAAGAAGAAGAGGCAAAAGAATTAAAGCCTATATAGCAATTATTGTTATTATTAGCATATTGATACTTTTATTTTCCTTTATTGAAAAACGTCTTAGAATAGGTATGGATCAAATATCCCAGTACAGAGTAAAATCGATAGTAACAAATGTAATTGGTAATGCAGTTAGAGAAAATTTCCCTGAAGATATGAATTACGCTGATATAGCTTCAATAAACAGAGACCAATATGGGAGTATTACATCTATTGAAACTGATGTTGCTAAGTTGAACAGCATATTTGCTGATGTATCCCTTAGTGTTCAGAATAGATTGTCTGATTTAGGCGATGAAAAAATCTCGATACCATTAGGAGCTGTTTTGGGGGAGACTGTTTTTGCAGCAAGAGGGCCTAAAATCAATATTAAAATAATTCCAATAGGAAGTGTTGAGACGGATTTTAGATCTGAATTTAGCAGTGCAGGTATAAACCAGACCCGACATAGTATTTATATTTTGCTTAAGACTGAAGTTGGCGTTGCAATTCCCTTTATTGAAAAAAAAACTGTGGTTACAACGAGTTTGCCTGTGACGGAGACAGTAATAGTAGGAGATGTGCCCGATTATTACATAGATATTAATTAAAGAAAAAGGCAAAATCAAAAAACTTTGCAACTGGAGTTTCAAAAAACTAATTAACATTTTTGTATGTAACAATATAGTGTTGCTGTGACTAGAAGCTTAAAAGGTTACATGATAGGTTCTGTAGTTGAAATGTTGAATATACTTTTTTGAAACTCCTAACTCCTATAGTAGAGCTTGTTATTCAGAAGCTTTGGCGTTTTTTGTTTTCTTTATGCTGCTTTTAGCTTGGATATCGTCCTTTTGAGGTGCTGACAACATCTTGCATTTTCCTTCAAATACACTTCCTTCTTCTGTAATTATACTATAAACAGTAATGTCTCCATATAGCTTAGCGGATGATTGAACTTTTAGAATTCCTTTTGATTCTATGTTCCCTTCAACTTTACCAGAAAGAAATACATTATTTGCACTAATATTTCCAGTTATTAATGCATCTTTGCCAACATAAACATCTCCATTAATTTTAAGGTCTCCTAATATTTTGCCGTCTATTCTGATGGTTCCGTTAGTTTCAATATTACCTTCAAACTTAGAGTTAATACCTACTATAGTGTCGAATGAATCAGAATTTCCTGAATTACCTTTGTTGAACATAATTGTCCTCCTTGTGGATATACTCTATTTTTTGTCAAGATATTTTATAGGATTATCAGGTGTACCGTTTATCCTTACTTCAAAGTGAAGATGAGGACCCGTGCTTTTGCCGGAGCTTCCTACTTTTGCTATAACGTCACCTTTTTTAACCTTTTCACCCTCTTCTACTAAAAGTGAACTTGCATGGGCATATAAAGTGGTAATGCCATTATTGTGATTTAGAATTATACATCTTCCATAATTTCCGTTTGATCCTGAATATATGACTTTGCCACTAGCAGAAGCTTTTATATTATCGCCTGAAGATGCTGCTATATCTATTCCTTCGTGCATTTTTTTTGCTAAATTCATCGGGTCAGATCTGTAACCAAAGGGAGAAGAGATTCTTCCTTCGGCTGGCCACAAAGTTGGGAAGAATTCAATGTAGGTTTGGAGTGTTTTTTCTGATTCAGATAATTTGTTTACAACACTTTGGTCCTCTGAATCATTTATTTTTCTGAGATAATCTAAAATATCTCTTAACTCGCTTGCATTATCTATAAAAGAACGACCACTAGATCCTCTGCTTGCTGTGACGCTTTCCATACTGTCGTCTACAAAGTCTTTAGTTAGTTCATTATATTTATCACTAAAATCAGATATAGTTTGGGCATATTGGTTTTCTCTTTCAAGCATATCAGAAATCTGATTTGCATTTTCAGCTAGAAGCAGGGCTTGTTTTTTATTTTTATTATTTGCATCGGCTAGAGCGTTTTTAAGGTTGTTGTTAGTATGTAATACAGAAGCGAAATATAATCCAAAACAAATTACAGCAGTTAGAGCTATTGTCGAAAAAATGTATAGTTTATAGCGCACTGATGAAATCTTAATAGTCTTTATTCTATTTGTAGAATGAGGTACCAATATAATTGATAAACTCTTATCTCGTTTTGATTTATTTGTTTTTCGCATTTTTACCGCCTTTTCCACATTTAACATTCGAAAATATTATACCACTGAGTACAAAAAAATAAAAGTACTAAGTTTTTTTGAAACTCCTTTATTCAATAATAGTTTTATGCATTTCGCACTTAAATAAGGCAAGGATTTATATAAATTGTCTAAAATATGAGAAAACTTAATAAAATTTTCTTAGTCCTATTTAAAAATCCAGAACAAATTAGTATAATTAATAGAAGTAATATATTTTTTTAGGTGATTCCAAAAAAATAACTGGTCAATTGCGGTTTCAAAAAATTTAGATTGAAGGGCTTTGTGACCGGAATACTGTATAGGTTGTTTTTTGAAACCGCCTTAGGTAATTAGTTTTTCTAAATGTTCTATTGTATAAGTTAAGTTTAAATAATAACTTTGCAACTGGAGTTTCAAAAAAATTGATTTTATGGACTTTGTACTTAAAATTCAAATATGTGTTTTTTTGAAATTCCCAAAGTATTGCACTAAAATATTAAACAGGTGAATTTAAATGTTTATATAAAGGTGAGTTATCTGGGAAGAAGAAAACTGTAATAGATAAGAGGAAAAAACTTATGACTATTAGGAAAGTTACAATTGCAGGTACTAACAGTGGTTGCGGTAAGACTACTGTCACAATGGGAATATTGGCAACTCTCTATGTAATGGGGCTTGAAGTTCAGCCTTTTATGGTGGGGCCTGATTATATTACTACTATGATTCATTCCTTCATAACGGGAAATGATTCACGAAATCTTGACAGCTGGATGATGGATATAGATACGGTAGTTCACCTTTTTGAAAAAAACGCTGTGAACGCTGATATATCTATGATTGAAGGTGCGAATGGATTGTATGATGGTGTTGGGGAAGATACTATTATAGGAAGTACTGCTCACGTATCAAAAATAGTAAAAGCTCCAGTTATATTAGTTGTTAATGCGGAGGGCATTTCTCTAAGTATTGTCCCAATGATAAATGGATATGTTGATTACGATAAAAATCTTGATATAATGGGTGTTGTTTTAAATAAAGTAGAAAATGAAGAACACTACGAATCATTAAAAACTGCTATTGAAAGTGGAACTGGATTGGAAGTTTTTGGCTATCTACCTAAAATGGAAGATTTGCCCTGTAGCCATTTAGGACTTGTACCCGATGAAGATATAAAGGATTTAAAGAAAAAGATTCGTATATTAGTGGAGCAGGTAATTAAAACTATAGATGTAGATCTTATAATAAAGATGTCAAATCGCCCAGCTGTCTCATATTTTAATGCAACAAAATTCTCATTTGAGAGTGAGTTTGAGAAAAAAATAAAAATTGCGGTTGCAAAGGACAAAGCTTTTAACTATCATTATATAGATAATCTTGAAATGTTGGAATTTATGGGAGCTGAAATTAATTATTTCAGTCCGTTAGAGGATTATTCTCTTCCTGATGATACGGATGGCATATACATAGGCGGTGGATGTCCTTATTATTATTTAGAAGAGCTTAAGCAAAACAGTAATCTTATGGATGATATAAAGAGAAAGATTATTGATGGAACTCCTACATATGCAGAGGGAGATGGTTTGATGTATCTTTCACAATACATAGAAAAGCAGAATGAGAAGTTTGATATGATAGGAATACTTAAGGCTTATTGCAATATGGGTGAAGGTGCTAGAAAGTCTGGATATGTTGACATTGAAGTGTTGAAGGACAATGTTTTGTCTGACAAAGGTTTCAGAATAAAAGGGTATGAGTTTCACCGGACAGAGCTGAATGTTTTGTCTGATGAAGTTATACAATGTTTTAGAATTCACAAGAAAAGAAATGAACATAAGCCTGGTATTTGGAAATGTGGCTATAGTGATTACAATATGTTGGCTGCATATCCACAAATACATTTTTGGAGCAATCCTAATTTTGCCGAAAGATTTTTAGATAATTGTAATAAATATAGAGTTGAAGGCATTTGTTTAATTTGATTAGGTGGTTTCAAAAAACAACCTATATAATATTTAGATCACAAAGCTTATCATGGAAGACTAAAGCTTCCAAACAAGGGAACATTATTTTTTAAATGCAAAAAAATGTAAATCTATATTTTTTGAAACCGCAGTTGCAAAGTTTTTTTGGAATTACCTTAATATTAAAAAATATGTTTAGATGTCAATAAAGTTAGCAATAATTAACAGTAAGGCAAACCGATTCTATTCTTTGTCCCTAAGGGGGCATTTTTTTTGCTTAAAATATAGTTTTTTATTTTTAAAGCTAATATAATGTAACTAAGTGAATTATAATATTTAGTAATATTTGAGAGGCGGTAATAAATTGGTTCCAGTTAAAAAAAATGAAGTTTACAAGACAGAGATTGTTGGAATGACCCACCAAGGTCAAGGTGTAGGCAGAATTGAGAATTTTACTATTTTTATAGATGGTCCAATCAAACAAGAAGAAGTTGAGATAAAGATTATTAAGGTCAATAAAAATTATGCTGTGGGTAAACTGTTAAATATTATTAAAGCTTCACCAGGCAGGGTTGAACCTTTATGTGAGGTGTATAACAAATGCGGTGGATGCAGTCTTCAACATATGAGTTATCAAGCTGCGTTGAATTTTAAAACAGATATGGTGACAGAAAATATAAGAAGAATTGGCAAACTTAATGAAGTGGTGGTTCATGACACGATAGGTATGGAAAACCCTTTTAATTATCGAAATAAAGCGCAGTACCCTGTGGGAAAGTCAAAGGGCGAAGTTGTAGCAGGATTTTATGCTAAAAAGTCCCATGACATCGTGGATTGTGCAGAATGTCTAATTCAACATAGCTTGAGTGATAAAGTGAAGCTTATTGTAAAGGGATTTTTAGAAAAACACAAGATTACTATATACGATGAAGCCACAGGAAAAGGACTAGTACGGCATATTATGACCCGAATGGGGTTTAATACTGGGGAAGTGATGGTTGTACTTGTTATAAACGGTAAAAACATTCCTCACCAGGACAAGCTTGTAAAAATGCTTACACAGGAGATGCCGCAAATAAAAAGCATTGTGCTAAATGTAAATACGGCAAAAACCAATATTATTTTGGGGAATAAAAATATAATTGTATTTGGTGAAGGAAGGATAACTGATTACATAGGAAAGTTTAAGTTTAATATATCACCGTTATCTTTTTTTCAAGTGAATCCTGTGCAAACTGAGGTGCTATACAAAAAGGTGTTGGAGTATGCAGGATTGACAGGTGAAGAGACAGTGTTTGATTTGTACTGTGGTATTGGTACCATTTCGCTTTTTTTGTCTGAGAGTGCAAAGAGGGTTTATGGAGTAGAAGTAGTTGAAGAGGCTATTAGGGATGCAAAGGAAAATGCGAAATTAAATGATATTGATAATGTTGAATTTATTGTAGGTGAGGCGGAGAGAATTATTCCTGATATGTATAAAAAGGGTGTAAAGGCGGATGTGGTAGTTGTTGATCCGCCAAGGAAGGGTTGTGACGAGGTGCTATTAGACACTCTTGTGAGTATGGCACCAGATAGGATTGTGTATGTATCCTGTAATCCTGCGACGCTTGCAAGGGATTTGGGCTTTTTGGCAGAGAGGGGATTTGAGGTTTTAGAGGTTCAGCCGGTTGATATGTTTCCTTGGTCGAGCCACGTGGAGTGCGTGGTAAAGATATATAGGAATTAGGAAAGTAGGTAATAATATGACAGGAACCAAACGGGCAAATATAAAAAAAGGTCTAAGGGTCAAGATAATTCAAAAACAAGACCAACGGTCTGGAAAATTAACAGAAGGTATAGTTGAAAAAATTCTTACAAACTCTCATACACACTCATATGGAATTAAAGTAATGTTTGAAATTGGTATTGTGTGTAGGGTTAAAGAAATATTAGATTAAAATTTTTGGTATCATAAAAGGCATCTGCTCAACGTAGGTGCCTTTATAAGGTGAGGGGGCATATATAAATTCAATACTTAAAGAAATAATAGAAAAAATCTTCCAAATCACTCTTTCTACTTATATTATACCATTATTTACACATTATTTATAGACTACTTTTTTTATAATTTCTACATTATAATGTTATACATAAATCTAAAATTGAAGGAGGTGGAACAGTATGAATAACAAACATGAGGTCTTAGATAATGGACCTTTCTTTCATGGTACTAAAGCAGAACTAAAAATTGGAGATTTATTAAAACCACAACACTTATCAAACTACCAAGATAAAAAATCAAACTATGTATACTTTACTGCAACATTGGATGCTGCTAAATGGGGTGCTGAATTAGCAAAATCTAACTCAAAGGAAAGAATCTATATTGTAGAACCATTAGGTGAGTTTGAAAATGATCCGAATTTAACTGACAAAAGATTTCTTGGAAACCCTACACGTTCTTATAGGTCTAAATCTTCTTTAAAAATAATAGCTGAATTAGCTTCATGGGAAAGACATACCGATGAAGAAGTAAACCATATGCTTACATCTTTAAAAAAGTTACGGGAACAAGGAAAAGCTATAATATATGATTAATTGTGATATGCCCTTTTCAACTAGGCGAGATTGCTAAATAAGCAGAGTAGGCCGATTATGGAAGAACTAGATAATCAGCTATTTCAAATAGAACACTATTATTTCCCTTCTAAAATTAATGAAACCTGGCTATTCCTAAAGTAAGTGGACTAAATTGTGCACAGATTGTCGGATGAATAAATGTATCCTTTGATAACATTATTGATGAAAGGAGGTCATGAGATGGATTCTTTAAGTAGTATGAATAAAGCATTGGGTTATATTGAGGAACATTTAACAGAGGAAATTAATTTTGGTGAACTATCTAAGATAGCTTTATGTTCAGAATATCATTTTAAAAGAATGTTTTCTTTTTTATCAGGTATAAGTATATCAGAATATATCCGAAGAAGAAGATTAACATTAGCTGCATTGGAATTGAAAAATAGCAGATTGAGAGTAATCGATGTTGCTGTCAAATACGGATATAGTTCGGCGGATTCATTTTCTCGTGCATTTCATTCTATTCATGGAATTTTACCTTCTGCAGCAAGAAGTGAGAGTGCAAAAATAAAAGCATATCCTAAAATGACCTTCCAATTATCAATTCAAGGAGGATGCGAGATGGATTATAAAATTGTTGATAAAGAACCTTTTAAGTTGGTGGGATTTAAGAAAAGAGTTCCAATTATTTTTAGTGGTGTTAATCCGGAGATTGCTAAAATGTATGAGTTATTAACACCAGAGATTATTAAGAAGCTAAAAGATCTTTCTGATATCGAACCATCTGGGATTATTAGTGCTTCAACTAATTTTTCAGAAGGAAGAATGGAAGAAAAGGGAGAGCTAGATCATTACATTGGCGTGGCCACTTCAAATAATGAAATAGAAGAATTTGACATATTTAAAATTGATGCTAATACATGGGCAGTATTTGAGTCGATAGGACCATTCCCAGAAACTCTTCAAAATGTGTGGGGAAGGATATACTCAGAATGGTTCCCATCTTCAGGATATGAGGCGGTTGATGGACCTGAAATATTATGGAATGAGAGTAAGGATACGACTAATCCTAAGTATAAAAGTGAAATTTGGATTCCAGTAAAGAAAAAAGAACATTAAGTAAATCAATAATTATGTTTAAAGGCACTCTATAATGGAGTGTCTTTTTCATGTGCACCCAGCATGGGTGCAGTCTATAGGGTGAAAGTCCCGAACACCGAAGGTGATATGGGTGTTAGCTTAAGACAAGGGTTTCCATCGTGATATGGTAAATAATATTGAATAGTAGTATGTATTTATATTATTTTTATTAAAGTACTAATGTTTAGAATAAATAGGCCATGGGCTCTTTAATTTTCCTTCAGGGGTCTATTATAATATTAATGCGTTTTAGTATCACCTTACAGCCAAAACACACGTTGAGACGGTCACTTTGATAACGAGGGTGAAAGAGTACAGTATATAAGCCATTTGTGTGTTTTTGCGTTGTCAAAGGATACATGCCCTCCAATTTCACAAGGTTTTGCCAGGTCAAAATGCACTAAAAACAATTTAAACCACTTATCATTGGCTATCAGGACTGTTTGATTGTATAAAGTGGAAGTGGATTTGGGGTTGGTTTATTCATATTTATAAAGAAATTTATTTACATATTTATAAAAGTAAAGAAATGTGATATACTAATATTGAGGTGGTGTGGCAGTTTGGTGTCGTGAATATAGTTGGTGGCAAGCCGACTTGGTAAGATTTAGCCAATCGCCAGTATCCAGCCTTGAAGCCGAAGTCGCGAGATTAGGTTTAAGCGTAGGCAGGAAACAGTGAGAGTCGTAATGCGAAAGCGTAAAGTGATTGAATCCCTTTAGTATATAGTATGGAAGCTAATACCCTCACCTCACCTCGGTAGCAAGCAATAACATCTGGTCATCATGGCAAGAACAGATGGGTTCCGTCGGGGTCTTAGAGCACGGCGATCACGAGATTGTTAATCACGGTATACCTGCGAGACCTTGCATATTCTCCTAGAAGGAGTATTTTCTACACAAGAAGCATCCCCCGATAGCTGAACCAAAGATTTATGTTAATATCTGGGCTGGATGTAAGGGATATATGAAGAGCCTAATTCCTTAATAGGGCACGTTGGGTTCTGTGAGGGGCGATAGACTTAACCCGCTCACATATTTTATAAAGAGAGGTGAACGTCGAGCGTCTACTCGACATTACATGTCGATTCAATATGGTAAATTATTTAACTTGCTTAAAGAAAGAAAAATTACTAAGACAGATTTGCAAAAGGAACTTGGAATATCTTCTGCTACTATAGCAAGATTATCAAAAAATGAAGCGATTTCATTGAAGGTTGTAGAAGATATCTGCAGATTATTACATTGTCAACCCGGGGACATTATGGAAATAACCTATGACTTAGATAAGCCATTGTTGAAGCTCTTTAGAGAAGAAAAGGAAATGAAGTTGAAGGGAGGGCTGTATCATCAGACTCAGATAAAATTGGCATACAATTCTAATAGAATAGAAGGTAGCATACTTTCAGAAGATCAAACGCGATATATTTATGAAACAAATACCATTACAATGTCTAAGGAAGAAGCAACTCCAGTGGATGATATAATTGAAACAATTAACCATTTTGGGTGTTTTGATTATATGATTGATATTGCAGATCAATTATTATCAGAGGAAATAATAAAAGAGTTTCATCGCCTAATTAAATTAAATACTTCTGATGGTAGAAAAGATTGGTTTAATGTAGGTGATTACAAGTTAAAGCCTAACATGGTTGGTGACAGTAAGACAGTTATGCCATCAAAAGTCAGAGGTGAAATGACTAAATTGATTATAGACTATAGTTCTTTGGATGAAGTGAAGTTTGAAGATATTATAGAGTTTCATTATAGGTTTGAGTCTATACATCCCTTCCAAGATGGAAATGGAAGAGTCGGGAGAATCATCATGTTTAAGGAATGCTTAAGGTGCGGAATTATTCCCTTCATTATCAACGAGCGACATAAGCAATTTTATTACCGAGGGCTAAAAGAGTTTGAGTCAGAAAAAGGATTTCTTATTGATACTTGCTATTCTGCACAAGATGAATACCATAAACTTGTTAAATACTTTATTGAATAAATGTTTCCACTAAGGGATCAGTGGGTCTTGACTACATCATTTTTTTCTACTCAAGGTACGTTGAGACGGTGGTAAGAATACAAAGAAAAAATTAGTCGGAATTCTAGTATTTAAGCGGGCTGCAAGGGTTATTTCGATTTAATACAGATGGGGATGATTTTAGAAATAAAGAGCAGGTAAACGAGCTTGAAGTGTGTATTGCGGTTAGGATATAGTATGAGGAGACATGAAATGCAAATGTTTCAAAACAATAAATTAACCTTCCGCTTTCAAACTAACATAATGAACAGTATATGATTGAAAGAGCTTTGATAAATTAAAGGTGATTTTAAGCGTTGTAATTTTCTTTTGATCAATGAGGGAGATGTACAAAGATTAAGATATGAAAACCATAGAAAGAACGCTTGTTCTAAAAAGATATATCATATATAATATTAGTGATAGAGCTGAAAATAATCATAGAAATAAAAATGATATAAATGAGTAAAGGGGGGATGTGGGATGTCAAAGAAACCTGTTAAAGAAACAATTCACGCAAAAGGTGTTGATATTAGCATATACACAGAAGATTTTCAAAATGAGTTTATATCACTTACAGATATTGCTCGATATAAAAGTGATGAGCCTAAAGATGTTGTAAAAAATTGGATCAGAAGCAAGGATACAATAGAGTTTTTAGGTCTTTGGGAGCAATTACATAATGAAAATTTTAAAGGGGTCGAATTCGACTCCTTTAGGAAACGGGCAGGTTCAAATGCTTTTACACTGTCACCACAGAAGTGGATCAATAGTACGAATGCAATTGGAATAGTCTCTAGATCGGGACGTTCTGGAGGAACTTTCGCCCATTCCGACATTGCTTTTGAATTTGCTTCTTGGATATCACCGGAGTTTAAACTTTATATTATAAAAGACTATAAAAGGCTAAAAAATGATGAGAGCAGCCGACTTTCTCTACGATGGAATCTAAACCGTCAGATTTCAAAGTTAAACTATAGAATACATACTGATGCTATTAAGGAAAACTTAATCCCGCCCAAATTGACTCCATATCAAATATACCTAACCTATGCTAGTGAAGCAGATGTGTTGAATGTGGCACTGTTTGGAATTACCGCAAAACAATGGCGTGAAGGAAACCATGATAAGAACGGAAATATTCGAGAATATGTAACCATAAATCAACTTCTGGTTTTAGCGAATATGGAAAGTTATAATGCAATTTTGATTGAACAAGGCAGAACGCAATCAGAATGGCTTCAATTGTTGAATCAATTAGCCTATTCGGCAGTTAAAAGCAATTGAAGAAATAGGTACGGATGTAATTAGAAAACTGGAGAATAGATAGAATAATTATTTAGAAGCAATTTAGGGAGGAAAAATGAATCAGAAAGTATTTGTTCAGAGGTCAGGTGAAATATTGGACAGTATGAGTGCATCAAAATTAAGAAGCTGTTTGTATAATATTGGTCACTTTTTTTATCTGGAATAATTCTTGCAGGAATTTTATTTTTATTAAAACCGTTTATAAAAAATAAGATTTCAAAGAGAATACAATATTATATTTGGATAATAGTACCTAAATTTGATTATTTGGTACATCTTTAAAAAGGTGTTTGAAAGAATTTGAGAATTCTCTCAAAATAGCCTAAAGATTACATGTGGAATGCTTTGTAGGAGTACAAAGGGTAAATATTAAAAAGGGAGAGTTGATTATGAAATATTTAGGATCATGCCTTTGTGGTGAAGTTACTTTCGAAATAGAAGGAGATTTTGAAAATTTTTATCTTTGCCATTGTGGGCGATGTCGCAAAGATACGGGTTCAGCGCATGCAGCCAATTTGTTTTCTTCTACAGCCAAGTTAAGGTGGTTGTCTGGTAAAGAAAAATCTAAAACCTTTAATTTTCGTTCAGAAGGACACATAAAAAGTTTTTGTACTAATTGTGGATCGGCTTTGCCAAATATTCAAATGGATGGGAAATTACTAGTTGTACCTGCAGGAAGTATTGACAGTAATATAAACATAAGACCTCAAGGACATATCTATTATGCAAGCAAGGCAAACTGGGATACTGAGCTTGAGAAAGTACCGAAGTTTGAAGAACTCCCAAATGAATGAAGATAAGAATAGTTATTCATCATAACCGGTTTGCGTTTTGACAACGATTGATAAGAGATCATCAATAGAACCCGACACTTTAGTTTCAATGGGGGGATAGGAAATAATTATTTGCCCTGCAGACATAGAATTTGTTAAATTATAAAAGACTAATGTGATACCGCATGTTGAGACGGTGGTACTACAACGACAGAACCTTTGATTATAATGCGGTACAAGCGATTTTATGACTTTTTCAGTTTTAGTGGAAATTGCGAAAATTACCACCCAAAAGACCTAAAAAGCAGTATCAGAATCAAAGTCGTTATATGACCTGGTACGTGGGAACACGTCTAGTTGATATGGATTTTGAGGTTAGAAAATGTATATTTAGATAATAATAATAAACTGCCCTAATTCAGATAACAATGCTCTTTGTTGTAGCAAAAGTAACATATCAAATATAGAGGATACTCAAGAGGTGGACAGGTTGAATATGATAATCCATCGATTAGAGAATGCCAAACAGGGGTGTAAGGATATTGAGAATACTTGAATCGGTATACCATCAGAACCTTGCAGATTCTACTTTATCGATTCCTGCTTTTCAAGCGTATCAATATTAAATGACCTCATTGCAAGTATAATTGTAAATGTTAATCCACGAAAAGGGAATGCAGTTTTAAGTTCGAAGAACATCACCGTCTATTGAAAAGACACCATTGGTGAATATACCTTTGAATTATTACCCTGTCTTTCTATCAAGTGAATCCGTTACAAACAAAAAATTGTATGATAAAGCAATAGAATATGCAGATTTAAACGGAGTACGAGGATACTAAAAAATTTAAGTTGTGACAACTATCTTTCTACAACAGTGGGGGATGCAACTAAAAGTAGCAGGATGTAAAGAGAGGTTTCTTGAGTAAGTAGAGTGAATGCTTTAGCATCAGAATATACTAAATGAAGGAGGTAACAAAAATGTTACTAAATGAAAAAATAACAATCATCAGAAAGATGAATAATCTTACTCAAGAAAACTTTGCAGAAGAATTAGGAGTAAGCAGGCAGGCTATTTCAAAGTGGGAAAACGGAACCTCTGTTCCAGATGTTCAACTACTTCTAAGAATAGCTGATTTCTATAACCTGACGTTAGACCAATTGGTGCGAGATGATTTTGATTTACCACTTTCTAATGTAGATGAAAAAAAGGTTTTAGAGAATGGTATGTCAGAAGAAAATATGGTGGATGTTGAAGACTATCTAGGTAAAAAATGTGACATATCAATGAGTAGCTTCAAATATAGCGTTATTCGTAATGTGAAAATTGTAGGACAGTATAAGAATCTGATTTGCTTTAAAAAAATGGAAGATATGGGCATTTTAATAAAAACAAATCACTCGGTATTTTGGTGGAAACACATATGCATTTAGCAGAATAACAGCGCATACAGACGATACTGTAGAAATTCATACAGGTAAATTCATAGCAAAAGAGTCCTTAAAAGATATTTGTGTAATATTGATGAGGGATAAGATTCAATAAAAGAGAGTGTAATATAAAGTGAAACTTTCAGTTGTGTGCCCAGCGAAGGGCAATTAACCTAACAGGTGGAAAGCCTGCCTGATTAAGGTCTAGCCAACCAACAGTAGTGAGTCTTGGGTGGCTGTCAGCAATGGCAGTTACTAAGCGTAGATAGCGAGTAAGTAGGGTTGCAATGCGAATGAGCCTCGAAAGGTTAACTATCAGAGGCTGACGTTGTAACTGATGAGGAAAGCAATATCGGAAAGTTTGATAATGGTGAGAAACATTAGGTACTGCGGGATCGTATTGAATATTTAGTTGAAGAAAATAACCCACCAATTATAAGCACTAGTGCATTCAATAGAGTTCAAGAAGAGAAGAAAAAACGTAGTAATGTTATTAAGAATGAAGAAGAAACTATACGGAAAGAAAAGAAGTATAGTTTGAAGAAAAATACGGAAGTTTATGTGGATATTCGATGTGTAAGTAGGCTATTTTAGTAACAATAAAGCATTAATAAGAATAAAATTACAAAAGAAGCAGTAAAAATATTGACACACAAAGGTTACTGATGTAAACTGTATTTGGATTACATTAGTAACCTTTTGATGTTAGGAGATGAAAAAATGAATAAATTAGCTTCAAAGATATCAGATTCAGAAGTTGAAGTTATGAAAGTTCTATGGAAGGCAAAAGGCGAGCTCACCTTAACTGAAATTAGAACAACATTGGAAGATACCAGCGATTGGGAGGCATCCACTATAAAAACTCTACTTAGAAGACTGTGTGGAAAAGGAGTAGTAGAATCAAGAAAAGATAAAGTTTTTTATTATTCAGCAAATATTTCTGAGGATGAATATAATGAATACTCTACACAAAGTCTTATAGATAGACTGTATGCAGGTAGTGCTAAAAAACTTGTTGCAGCACTTGTAGGAAATAAAAAGTTAAATAAAAAAGATATAAATGAGTTGAAAAATATGTTTAAGGTAGGTGACGATAATGAGTGAATCAATTAAATTATTGTTGTCACTTTCTTTATCTGGAACAATTCTTTCGGGAATGATATTTTTATTAAAGCCATTTGTTAAAAATAAGATTTCAAAAAGCATTCAATATTATATTTGGTTGGTGGTGCTGCTAAGATTAGTGATGCCTTTTTCTTTTGAAAGTAGCTTAATGAATGCTCTGTTTTATGATGATTCTGAAATAGTTGAAGTTCAAAAGGAAGATATTAAAAAATCAGCAGTAGCTTTAGAAGATGTTATAGAAGTTATTAATCCAAGTGAAAGTTCATCTGTCCCTAATGTGCAAAAAAATGTTGAAATAGGCATTTATAAAAATGACAAAGATCATAGTAGATTTATTCAAGATATCCTGAATAAATATGCTCTGTATTTATGGATTTTTGGAATAATTGTTGTTCTTCTATTTAATATTTTGGGGTATTTATATTTTTCAAGAAGGCTAAGACTTTCAAATACAGAAGTTTCAGATAATGAAAATCGATTACTAAAAGACTTGTTAAAAGGTAAATACCGAGGCGTTAGAATAAAAAGAAATTCATCTATTAATACACCAATGTTAATAGGAATAATAAATCCAAGTATTTTAGTTCCTGATAATGATTACAGTATTGACCAGTTAAGAAATATATTAAGCCACGAAATAACACATTTAAAGCGAAAAGATATTTTAATTAAGTGGGTTACAATGATTGTAGCTACAGTACATTGGTTTAATCCTTTTATGTATTTTATCAAAAAAGAAATTAACTCCGCATGTGAATTGGCATGTGATGAGGCGGTTATAAAGAATTTATCTGCAAAGGAGAAACAAGCTTATGGAGAAACTTTAATTTCTGTTGTGTCAGAGCAAAAATGCCCTAACGGGATGATACAAGCTACAATGTGTGAAGAGAAAAAGAGCCTTAAAGAAAGGCTTGTTGCTATTATGGAGCATAAGAAAAAGTCAAAAGTAGTTATTATTTTATCGGTTGGTTTGCTAATTGGAGCAGTTGGAGGTGCGATGTTTCTTGGTGCTGGTGTTGGAGTAATTGAGAAAGAACCTCCCAACTTATATTTAGCATACGGAGATAAAGAATCAAAGGTGGCTATTACTGGTACATATGGATGGAAGTGGTCTGGTGGTGGAGTTCAATCAGATTCTCCAATACCGTATGAATTTGATTTTAATGAAAATAATATTTTGAATGTTGCACAGGGGGCAAGAATAGAAATAAACTTTAAAGGTAAAAATGATTTGAATTCTAAAAATTATGATTATGAAATCGTGGAAGGTAGGCTATATAAAAATCAAAAAGAAATTTTATACAAGCCACTGCCTAATCTAATAGATGGGAAGATGACAATTATAACACCACTTGTTGAAGGGACATATGTTTGTTCTTTATTAGTAGACTTTCAAGGTAAAGGGAAAGTGACATATGGATTTGTTGTCAAAGTTGTTGATAGTTCAACACATACATATAGAAGTAAATATGGATGGGAAATAAATTATCCGAAAGATATGGATATAATTGGTGAAAATTTTATAATGAAAAGCAAAACTGATAAATACCTATCATTTAAAGTGTTAGAAGATATCTCAGAAGACAAACTAGATGGAGTGATAAAGGGCGAAATTAAAAGAATTCTTGGAGGAAGTGAAGGTCTTAATACAATACAAGAAAGTTTGAAGAGGAATGAAAAAGATGGGTTTAGTGTGTTTTCGTTTTCTCATAAAAGCAAAATCGAGAGTAAAACTACATTGATTAAGCATACTTACATTTATTACAAAAAGAATATTTATATGTTTAATGGTCAAATACCAGATTTAACAGAGGAAGAATATGAAAATATAGTGAATTCTTTTAAAATAGTGGATAAAAAAATTCAAACATCAAATTTTGATATTTTAGATGAAATAAGAGGAGATTGGATTGAAAAAAATAGGTATATTGAAATTTTAAATAAAAATATCAATAATCCCATTTTGAATATAAGTTCTCAGTACAAGATCAGCTTTAAAACTTTCGATGCAAAGAATGAAAATGGAGGGTATCAAAAATTTAGTTTTGATTTAAACTTTTTTGATACGGCAATAGGTGGGAATATAGAAGAATTTAGAGAGATTGCAGCGAGAAAGTATTTTTTTGAATTAGAAACTGGGTTTCAAGCGACATTAGAATTCAATGAAAGTATGAATGAAGTTGTGTTTTCATCTGAAGGATTGGATACATTGACTTACAAAAAATCTGGAAAGTTGGATATGGTTTTTAGTAAATTTATGTTACCAGGAGTTTATATTGATAATTCAGGAAGAGAATATTCTTTCTCAGGAGATATTGCTAAGTTTCCAGAAAAAGAATTCAAATATGAAATTAAAGAACTTCAAGCTAGAGAATTTTTCATGTTGGAAAATGAAGGGAATGATGAGGATAAAAAGTTGCCTTATTATATAAAAATGATTGATGGAAAAATGTATTTTTATTTAGTAAAAAATATTCCCAAAGTGGGAAGCGGAGAAGAAGTTGAAGAAGTTAAATTTTTATTTGAATTGGACAATAGGGATAGACGAAATTTTAGAGAATGGAAAGTACTAAAAAAAAATGTGGCGAAATTATCTGAAGAAGGAATTTTTAGAGTATTATTTACAGAGTATTTAGAATCTTATTTAGATATTCAAGATGGATATAGCATGAAGATATACGATTACAGAATAGAAGATATTGTGAAGTGGGAACATATTCCAAAGGATATGCAGAAGTATGGGACAATCTATAATATCACATATTCAGTTAAATCAAAGGGAAAAGGATGGGGACCTGGGAATGGCAGTTTAAAAGATGATGGATGGATTGAGAATAAATCTTTTTTTGTAACGATTAGTGAAGATGATGAGAGTTATGAACTACTGATATTAGGTACAGGGTTATAAATGACTGTTTTAAACTAGGGAAGGTGGCTTGGTTGGGATGAAAATATTAATGTTGTATATGGTTTTATTTCTAACTTTGAGTACAAATGTATTTGCTGGAGATACAGATTTTGCTTTGATGGTAAATGATGATGCTAAATTGTTTACTGGAATAGTTAGAGATATTACAGATGAAAATATTTATATAATGGTTGTGAAGAAGATAAAGGGTGAGCTTATTGAAAATAAAGTAATGACAGTACCTAAATTTGATTATTTGGTACATCGTAATGGAAATGTAGAAAGCATGCCTAAAATAAATGATAATTTGTTTGTTGCTATGATAGGAGATAAATTTATCTATGGTATAAGCACAACGTCAACAGACCCAAAAACTTTGAAGTTCATCAATCATCTTACAAATGAAAGCATGAATATGAGAGGGGATAGTATTTATGAAAGGATAGAACAGAAAGTTAATGATGGAAGTTACGAGGAAGCTGAAAAGAAAAGACAGGAAAAGTACAATACTAAAGAAACGCAGGAAGTAAATACTATTGAAAGTACTAACGAGGAAAGAGTTAACGATGGATTGGATAATGTTGAAGTGAAGATAGTAATAGGTGTGATGACGATAATAGGAGTGCTTGTATTTCTATTTATTAGAAGAAAAAGATAGTGAAAGTTGGGATAATGGAACAGGTAAGATAAACAAAAACAAAAAGAATTTGAACTTGCGATTATCGAGAACATTGGTTAACGATAAAAATCAATTTTATGAGTTGAATGATAAATGGATATTTAGATAATAAACTGCCCTAATTCAGATAATGAATCTAGGGCAGTTTTCATATGCTTTAAGTTTTTTATACTCTATCGTTCATTGTTGTTAACGAATTATTGAATTGAAATAATAAAACATGACATTAGGTGTCAAGGTTTAGGCGAAATAATGTATTTGAAGGGAGGAATATTTAGTGCAGGAAAGTAGATTGTTTAAAATAGTATATTATTTATTGTATAAAGGGCATGCAACGGCACCTGAATTAGCAGATAAATTTGAAGTATCGATTCGAACAATTTATAGAGATATAGATAAGTTAAGTAGTACAGGTATCCCTGTTTTTGCAGAAGCAGGGAGAAATGGCGGTATATATTTGATGAATAGTTTTGTATTAGATAAAGCTGTCTTATCTGAAGCGGAAAAACAGGAAATTCTTACTGGTTTACAAAGTCTAAATGCTACAAATAGTCTTGGCAATAATGATATTATGGAGAAGCTTTCGGCTATATTTAATGTTAGAACAGAGAATTGGATTGAAGTTGATTTTTCAAGATGGAATAATAATGGGAAGGATAATGAGAAGTTTGAGTTGTTGAAATCAGCTGTTATTAATAAAAAAGCGGTAAGAATAACTTATGTAGGGACTAATGAATCTTATAGTGCAAGAAAGATATTTCCGTTAAAATTATTATATAAATCAAAGTCATGGTATATTAAAGCATACTGTGTCCAAAAGGAAGATTATCGTATATTCAAATTAACTCGTATTTTGTATATTAAGATTTTAGACGAAAGCTTTTCGAATTTTACATTGAAAAATAAACCAACAAGCAAAAATCAAAAATATGTAATAATTGAAAAAGAATGAAGATCAAAATAGTCTAATTAGGACTAGCATAGTTGCGAAAGTTTTGATGCTCTGAAAACGGCTTTAAAAAAGTGTTTGAAAGAATTTAAGAATTCTCTCAAAATAGCCTAAAGATTACATGTGAAATGCGTTGTAGGAATACAAAGGGTAAAATCTACGAAATGCTGTATTTACTAGGGTTATAGACGATTTTTAGTTCACTAGACATGGCGATGATTTTAGAAATAAAGTGTCGATTGGAAACTGAAAGTTTGCATTGCTTTGCGAATAGTATGAAATTTGATATGAAAGTATAAAACAGATTGTAGTGAATAATGGATTTCAACATTCAAATTTAACTATAGTTGGAGATGTTGTTAATAATAAATAAAATAAAGAAATATGTGGAATCGCAACACGCCCTTTGGTATAACCTTATAAGTAAAATCATACAAGGGGGGTATAAAATGGGTAAAAAAATACTTATGTTGCTAGGAGATTATGTTGAGGATTACGAGGTAATGGTTCCGTTTCAGGCACTTCTGATGGCAGGATATAAGGTCCATGCGGTTTGCCCTGACAAAAAGGTTGGTGAAGTGATTCGTACTTCAATACATGATTTTGAAGGTGATCAGACTTACAGTGAGAAAAGAGGACATAATTTTGCATTGAATGCTACCTTTGATGAGGTGAATGGGAACAACTATGATGCACTTGTTATACCCGGCGGACGTGCTCCGGAATATATAAGGCTGAATAAAAAGGTTTTGCAAATAGTAAAGCATTTTGATAAGGAGAATAAACCGATTGCAGCAATCTGTCATGGATCTCAGATACTTGTTGCTGCCGATATTGTAAAGGGCAGATAATGTGCTGCATATCCTGCTGTTGCCCCTGATATTGAGGCTGTTGGCGGTGAATACATAAGCCTAGATATGGATAAAGCCCATGTGGATGGCAATCTGGTTACTGCTCCGGCTTGGCCGGCACATCCGCAATGGCTTGCTAAGTTTTTGAAGGTACTTGGTGCAGAGATAAAGATATGACGTGAATATAATTGTTTTAAGCATCATTGTATATTTGTAAGTTTAAAAAACGCCTATGACGGATTGAAACAAAAGAGCTATCCCATACAACTTTAATAATTTTCGGGATAGCTTTTTCTTACTCATTTACCCCAATCAGTAATGTGTTTTTTATAAAAAGGAAACTAGATTTAGCAAATTACAATAGAATTTTAGGTAAAGATGAAATAATGAAGAGCATTTTACATGAAATAGAGCCAATATACAGATCACTTTGCACTGGTTATGTAAAAGATAATCCTAGGTCAATGACATTAATGCCATCAACTCCAGCTATGTTGAGACGGTCGTATTGATGTCACGGTTTGATAAATAGTAGGTTTGAAAGCAAAAATCAGATGTGTTAAAATTATGTAAATATCGTTTGCGAGAACAAGTCCAAAGGCATGATTTTGAACGTGATAGAGTGATTTAGATGTCATAGTCTGGTGAGTGGTCGATATAGATGCCAGCGGTTCGTGAATGGTCGATTTAGATGTTTTTCGGATTTGCTACGTTGTGTGGTTGGAGTTGAGATAATTAGGAATTCATAATAGGAGGATGCAAATGAGTGTATTGATCGTATGTCCAAAGGGTAAGGGAAATACTTATAATGTATCTCGCTATATTGCAAATAACAGTGATGCAGAGTTGTTAATAATTAATCAAAATGATGCAAAAGATATGAAGAAGTATAAGACAATAATTTTATGTTCTGGAGTATATGGAGGTAAAGTACATAAACATCTGCTGGAATGGATTGAACAAATAGAAAAAACATCGATACATGAAAATGCAAAGTTTTATATGTTTTTAACTTGGTTTGGTAGAGGACAATCGGATAAAAACGCAATAAAAGAAGTAAAGGTATTTCTCGAGAAGCACAAATTAAGTTTAGATGACGACTATATAACTTGTTATGGCGGAAAGAGCATTATCAGACAAGACCATCCTAATAAGGAAGATTGTGAAAAAGTATTGAATTGGTTGAGATTAAAAACCTAAAACCCCCTCTGAGTACCATAAAGAATAAAGGTATAAAAGAAGTTAGGTAAGTTTACTAAATGCTTTAGGTGTAATACCTGTATTTGGTGATGCTGAAAAAGTAGCTATTAATTTGATTGATTTTGGAAGAAGGAGTATTGATAATCTTTCTAAAATAGCAGTATATATTGCAAGGCAATTAGATGAAGTACCAGCAATTAAAAAAGCAGTTTTAGCAATTGTAACACCTTTGTTATGCAAGTGAGATACAGTTGGTAAAGGGAGTTATAGCAATGATTTCAGAGGTTTAAACTTCGTATATAAATTTGTAAGCGTCAAAGATTTGGCGTATGTAAATAGATTGGGATAATATGAATTGTCGAATGGTTTGAGTTGTATTCTATCAGTTCTAGTGATAGAATGGTGGCAGAAGTGATAGAAACTGATATAAAGGGTGATGTTATGAGAACGCATGAAAGCGAAACCATTGAATTAAAAGGAGTCTACACTTCCTGAGTTGAAAAAAGAAGTAGTGGCATTTGCAAATACAAACGGTGGAACAATATATATTGGTGTTCAGGATAGTGGGCAAATAACTGGTCTTGAAAATGCAGATTTTGTAATGCAGCAAATATCAAGTGCTGTACGAGATAGTATTCGACCAGATGTTTCTATGTTTACGAATATCGAATTAGAAAAAAAAGAAGACAAGAATATTATTAAGATAACAGTTCAACAAGGAACTAAAAAGCCTTACTATATTTCAGATAAAGGGTTGAAACCTTCTGGGGTATATGTTCGAAGTGGAACTACCTCTTCGCCTGCATCTGAAGATGCGATTCGTATAATGATTAAAATGACCGATGGGGAGTCTTTTGAAAATAATCGATCACTCGTTCAAGATTTGACTTTTACGAGTTTGAATAGAGAAATGTCACTCAGGCAACTGGAAATTTCCCGGGTTCATATGAAGAACTTAGGGATTCTTACTGGAGATGATATTTATACAAATATGGGATTACTGGTTTCAGATCAGTGTAAGCATTCCATAAAATTTGCTGTTTTTCAGGGGACTGACAAATTGGTATTCAAAGATAGAAAGGAACTGACCGGATCTTTATTTGATCAACTTACAGATACATATAAGACCATCGATTTTTATAACGGCACGAAGGCTACCTTTAATGAGCTACTACGCACAGATGAAAGAGATTATCCAGAAGATGCTGTAAGGGAGGCATTACTCAATGCTATTGTCCATAGAGAATATGCTTTTAGTGGCAGTACAATTGTTAACCTCTATTTAGATCGTTTGGAAATTATTTCACTTGGGGGATTAGTTTCGGGAATGTCCCTTGAAGCAGCAATGCTGGGTGCATCACAACCAAGAAATGAAAAGCTTGCAAGCTTGTTTTATAGAATGAAATTGATTGAGGCATATGGTACCGGCATCAGCAAAATTATTAGTTGCTATAAAGGACAACATGTTCAACCCAAGTTTGAAAATGTTGAAGGTGCGTTCCGAGTTATTTTACCCAATATCCATGCACAGGAAATAAGTGTAGAGGAAGAAAAGTATTTGCCGATACTAAAGTTGTTTGAAAAACAAAAGGAAATTACTCGTAATGATGTTGAAGATGCACTTGGGGTGGGAACGACACATGCGGTAAATACCCTTAAAGAGATGCTATCCAAAAATCTGATTAAGAAAGTGGGTAGTGGTAGATTGACAAGGTACGTAGTGAAGTAAGAATCAAATTAAAATAATTTTTTTAACCAACGTCATCGGTAAAAACCATCCTTTCTAGTTATGCAGAAAACAACAACTGGTTTGGAACGAACTAGAATATGAACATCTATAAGGGTTGTAATCATGGATGCATATACTGTGACAGCCGAAGCGATTGCTATAGGGTCTACAATTTTGATTAGCTATAGAGAATAAAACGTCTTCAACGAACCCTTGAAGCGATAAAAATGATGACGTACTATTTTATGCAATCGAATACAGAATATGCGTATAAAATAGCTCCACATGTTGCTGAAGTGAATAAATATACATACATAATGTATAAAATTAGTGAATGTGTTCCCGTAGAGACGGTTACTGTGATATAACGGAAGTAGTTTAGGTTAGAATCTAAAGAACAAGAAATAGATAAACTATAACATTTAGATTAGGGGTAATGAATATGGATATAAAAAGTATTATTTCAGAGATAGAGTATAATAATGGTGTTTTTCCAGAAAAGCAAATTGAGTACCTAATAAACAATAGAGAAGAAGCTATACCAGAATTATTGAAGGTTCTTGAAGAAACTTATGAAAATGCAGAAGAATTATCTAAAGAAGGGAAATATTTTGCACATATCTATGCAGCATTTTTGTTGGCACAATTCAAAGAGAAAAAAGGATATGAATTACTTTGTAAAATTATAAGCATAGGAGGTGATATTCCTTATTATTTATTTGGAGATACAATTACTGAAGAGTTAGCTAATATATTGGCTTCTCTTTGTCATGGTGATATTTCATTAATCAAAAACATCATAGAAAATAGTAAAATTTATGAGTATACAAGAAGTGCTGCACTTAGAACTTTAGTAATTTTAGTGGCGAGAAAACAGATAAGTCGTAAAGAAATTATTGATTACTTTGACTTATTATATTCAGGGAAATTAGAGCGGGAATATTCATATATATGGGCTGCATTGGTGCATTGCACAACTATGCTGCACCCTAATGAATTAATGGATAAGATAGAAAAAGTCTATGAAGATGACTTAGTAGATGATTTTGTTATAAGACTTAAAAACGTAAAAGAAAAAAATGAATTAGAGATTAGTGATGTTATGAAAAAACTTGAGAATGATAAGAGGATGATGTTTATTGATAATACCATTAATCTAAAGCACTGGGCATGTTTTGAAAGAGAGAAACCAAATAAACTAAATAAGCAAGATAAACCAGTAGCAGTAGTTAAGGTGGGGAGAAATGCACCTTGTCCTTGCGGAAGTGGCAAAAAATACAAGAAGTGTTGTGGAGCATAAAATCGAATGATAAATTACAATTTCGGGAGAGTACAAAAAAATAAAAAGTGTTGTTTTTAACACTTTAATTCGTAAAAAACTCGTGATATAATAAGTTGGGAAATACTGCAAAGAATAAAAACAGTCATTTAGCTGCTGTGATTAAAGGCGTTGAAGGGCTTAATTTTGGTGAATTTGAAAATAATCACATTGACCTTTTTGGTGATGCCTATGAATTTTTAATCTCTAATTATGCTGCAAATGCTGGTAAATCCGGTGGTGAGTTTTTTACACCCCAGTGAGTATCTAAACTTATTGCTCAATTAGCAATACACAAACAAACAACAATTAATAAAATCTATGACCCAGCAGTGGGTTCAGGTTCATTGCTATTACAAGCAAAAAAAGAGTTTGATGCTCATATTATAGAAGATGGTTTTTATGGACAGGAGATTAACCATACAACTTATAACCTTGCTCGTATGAATGAAATTGATGAGATGATTGAGGTGATTGAATCATGATTTTAGATAATAAATTGAATATTACCAATCAGATAGAACTCTCAAAAGCAGAAGAGAAAATAAGCAAACAAAAAGCCAAACAGCTTTTTGACTCTGGAGATATTACCAAGGTAAAGGTAGGAACTTTTGAGGGACTTTCCTACATTCATAATTATCTATTTGAAGATATATATGACTTTGCAGGAAAGATTAGAACTGTAAATATTTCCAAAGGAGATTTTCGCTTTGCTCCTCTTATGTATCTTGAGCCCTCACTGGAGTATATTGATAAAATGCCTCAAACTACTTTTGATCAAATCATTGAAAAATATGTTGAGATGAACATTGCCCACCCTTTTCGAGAGGGGAATGGACGAGCTAGTCGTATATGGCTTGACCTTATACTCAAAAAAGAGATTAAACAGGTGGTAGATTGGAATCTTGTTGACAAAGAGGAGTATCTATCAGCTATGCAACGAAGTGTCATTAAGGATGTTGAGATTAAATATATCCTTAAACAAGCCCTTACCAATGAAATTGATGACCGTTCTTTATTTATGAAAGGGATTGATGTAAGTTATTACTATGAGGGATATAGTGAATTTAAGACAGAAGAGGTGTAAATATGGATATTAAAGACGCAATGTTGGAAAGACACATGGTTCGCAAATACACATATAAGCCTATTCCAGAGTCAGTAGTCGAAAAATTAAATGAAAGGATTTCAAGGAATAATGGTGCTAATAATCTGTGCGTTAAGCTGATGACAAACGGCAGTAATGCGGTTGGTGCAATTATCAAGTTCATTCTGGCAAAAGGCGTGAAAAACTATTTTATCCTTGCAGGGGATGCCGTTGCGGATTTGGAGGAAAAACTTGGATACGTAGCTGCTGATCTGATGTTATATGCTCAAACACTTGGCTTAAATACATGGTACGTTGGAGGCACTTTTAACCGACGTGTTTCGAAGTATGTTAAAAGCAAAAAAGTTGTTGGAATTATAGTGGTAGGATATGGTGAAAAGCAGGGCACTCCACACAAGTCAAAGGCAGCAAAAGACGTTTCAAGTGTTGATGATAAAACACCAGAATGGTTTGCCAATGGAGTAGAAACTTCTCTACTTGCCCCAACAGCTTTAAATAAGCAGGATTATATTATTACCCGTAATGGAAATAAAGTTAAGATTGAAAATCAAAACGGTGTTTTCACTGGTGTGAACAGAGGCTTGATTAAGTATCATTTTGAACTTGGTGCCGGGAAAGAAAACTTTGAATGGATGTGTTAAATCCGATTTTGTGGGTAAGCATGATTTCATAAGGTAAGGTTTAGGGGTGAAAAGAGTTTATGATAATTTTAATGAAAAAGCATAGTGGAATGTGAATGGGGTTTTTAGGAAGGTGGGTTTGATAATTATGAAATATTCTTCTGAAAGTATCTCTTCAAAAGTTAATTGGGAAGGGAAAATTTTATCAATTCAACCTCGAGCTAGAGTTTGGAGATATCTTACACATAATCGAACTCATTATCTTTTGGGATATAATTTCTTTATAGAAGGTTCTAGTAGTGAGGGGCTAAAAAATTTTATAGTTACTATTTCTGAAAAACAACAGTTGAAAAATGTATTTAGAATTGGAGATATAATTAAAGGAACAGCTTGGACTAAGAAGTATGAAAATAGAGAATTTGCAGATTATTATAGAACTGGGTCATTAAGGCTATTGAACAGAGAAAATGAAAACTTAAAAATATTCCCTCCACCTTGGATAACTAACCCTCCATCTATAAAGACTTATGAAGAAAGAGGAGCAAGGATATTAAGTAAGAGTCGATGGAAATCAAAGTGTTTTCGATGTGTGTGGGCAAATATGTCTAATGTTGAAATACAGTGGGATTTTGATAAGGATATTAAAAAATATAGATTCGAGTCTTTTTGTTATGGTCCTAAATCATGCAAATATTATAAAATGGGAAGACCACCTACAGTTTCATATAAAAATAGAGTTTCTGCTATTGATGCCGGATTTTTAGATGAGATATGTACTGAGAATAGAGATGAAGATGAATAATAACATAAGGAGAATATATTAATGATGGAAGCGCAATGGAAAGAAATATAGAAGCTGTTTTGATTCAGTTTTATCCTGGCTCTCTTTATGACGATAAAGATGATACTTATTTGGATTATTGATTGTCATTTCAGAACGCAACACATTATATTCATTATAAAAATTGACCTTGTTTTGTTTCATCCAGTGGCGAATACGCAATCCATTATGCCAAAGATTTACTCTTGTAAAAAGTTAGTGATTTGAAGCTTGTACTCTCATTGGTTTAAATTTTAATGAAACAGTATATTAATCCTCCATATGAGCTGTATCAAACTTCAAGGACAAACGTAGTTGAGCATATAAAACATATTTATGAGGAAGACGAACTAGATGAAGATTCAACTTGTCGGAAATTCCGACAGGTTCAAAAAGAGGGAACTAGAGATCTGATTAAGAAAGTGGGGAGTGGTAGATTGACAAGGTACGTAGTGAATAAACAACAAACTCACTAAATAAGGAGGACGTTATGAACTGGGAACCATGGACAGGTTGTTATAAAATTACCTCACACGTTAATACAAAAATCTTATTGACAAAATAATGAAATTAGCATACTTTTATATAGAAGGAAGTTGACAAACAACGACAATGGAAGAACGCATAGAGGTACATAGGAAAGAATATGGTATGGCGTAGGTTGCTTTGGCAGAAGAATTAGGAATAACCAAGAGAACATTATATGCTTGGGAAGTTAATAGCAGAACGCCTGAATTTGAAATATTGAGTAATCCTAGCGATATCTTTCAAAGAAGTATAGAGTATATAATGGTGACATCAGTTGCTGGATGTATTAGTACAGTTAGAAGAGAGAAGAAATTACTATTGGTAGGAGGTGCCGTCAATGTTGTTTATAGAATATCCAAAGTGTTCAACCTGTCAGAAGGCTAAGAAATGGCTGGATGAGCATAAAATACAATATACAGACCGCCATATCGTGGAGGATAATCCTTCTTATGACGAATTAAAAGAATGGTATGAGAAGAGTGGACTGCCACTTAAAAAGTTCTTTAATACAAGTGGTAGGTTATACAAAGAAATGAAACTTAAGGACAAGCTACTAACTATGAGTGAAGAGGAGAAGTTGAAACTCCTAGCTACCAATGGAATGCTTGTGAAGCGTCCGCTTATTGTTAATGGAGAAATGGTACTGACTGGCTTTAAGGAAGCAGAATGGGCAGAGAAATTAAGTTAATATATTTAGGGAAATGATATAGAGAAGTGCTTTGGAATTGGAGGCTTTTTATGAAAAAATGGTATGATGAGGAATATGAATGGGAAATCGAGGTGATAGGCTTTTTGCGTGGCGACCGCACAGAGCATTATTGCCGAAATGGCGAGGAAGTCGGAGATAAGTATACTTGTACATATGGATGTCCTGTAAATGCTGATGGACAGGGTATTTGCTCCAAAGTCATGATGATTATGTTTCCGATAATGGAGGCTGTAAGAAGTGGTGGAGATTTAGAGAATATCGGAGGGACTAGTAAATATAGCAAAGATATTGTATGTCCAGATGGTTGTGTTATATTCAGGCTTACAGCAAAAGTACTTGGAAATGAGAATTTTCATAAGGGAAAGTTTTTTGAGTAGTTTTATTTCATTATTTATTTCTTAAAATCCATTCTAATGATTCTTCTTTTCCTTCATAAACAGATGCCATCGAAATCGGCAAAATAATATCTGGTTTTATACCTTGTCCTTCGAATAATGTATCATCTATCCCATAGTATAGCTCATTTGATAATGAATATGAAAAACCATCTGGCAAACTTCTATTTATTGCATCTGAATAAAATCCAGCTGTTTTTTCTCCAATTATCAATACATTTAGTTCAGGATTTGCACGCATTGCACGTAAAAAGGTTTCTGCAGCACTAATTGTATATCCACTGGTCAGTATATAGACTTCACCCTCAAAATTAAGTTTTTGTGGCTTGACATATACATCTTGCAATTTAGTATATTTACCATTCGCATAAAATTGTTTACTGTATGCTTTGTATGACTTTTTAGTGAAATATCCAGCAATACACAGAGAAGCTTCATCAAATCCCCCACTATTAAAGCGCAATTCAATAACCATTTTTTTAATGCCTTTTTCATTGTAAGTTTTGATAATTTCATCCATTGCTTTTTTTGTAGAACCTGATTTATCAAATGCTTCAACACCCATTCCATGGATTACAACATAACCGGTGTCATCTGATAAATAGCCATATCTTATTAAACAGTCCTCAAATTTTTTATAGTCTTTTACATAATGATTAATGAGCACTTCTGATAGAAGATTTAATTGCTCTTTGTCTGTAAACCAGTTGGGTAAATAATCCTTTGGACAATACGATTTATCATTCCAATTTACTGACACATGACCATCTTCTAATTCAGAAACAAGATCTTTCATATATGCAAAAAGTTGTTGATTAGAAACTTTCTCATTTATATCTGATTTGATTGTTTCGTATTTTGTTTTTATATTTGCATTGTACAATGATTGAAAGGCATAATTTTCCTTAAACATTTCATAAAACATTTCAAACTTTTCCACTTGCATCCCGCTTTTAACTTGTGTTTTGTGCTCAAAGTAATTTGCCTCCTGCTTAACTAGCTCATATGTGATCTGAGACCCTAAATCCATCAGGAATAGCTTGTTTTTTACTTTCTTGACCTGGAATTTACCTATTCCTGAAAAAAATGCTTTACCTATTATTATGCCATTGTATGAAGGTTCTTCACAATAATATGTATTGGTTACTTCAAATGTCTTTGCAAATCCATGATTCATTTTAAAAGCAAATCCATATCCCTTCATCTCCCAAATGCCATTATATTGCCGATGGTACACTAAATAGCCTCCAATAAAAATTACTATTATCATCAAACTATACAGTATTGATCTTATGAATCCTTTTTTTGTGAATTTTATAACGTTGGCCACCTCCATTTGAAATTATTATAATATAGCTAATGAAAATTATATATAATTGTTTTAAAAACAACAAGTGTTGTTTACTAGCAAAAATGTGGTCACAAGTACTTATATGCAAATATTAATAAATAACTAAAATATACCAAAAGTGTTATTGAGTATGGTTGCGAGTATACTAGAAACGATATAATAAATAAACACTTGCCGAGTATTCAGGCTTAGGGTAATTTTTAGCATTTGGATTTTTAATAATTGGTATATTTTTTACAGAGGCATCAAAAGTTATATGCAAATTATTATCTTTAAATGAAGCAGAAATAGATGTTTTTCCAGTCATATATTGCTCTTTATCGTATCCAAAGTTATAATAATCTATTCCAACTTTTGGTGCGAATTTAAAATTATTTGTTCTTAAAGCATATGTTAAATCTAAACCTAGTGTAGCATCTTTGGCATCTTCGGATTTAGAAGCGGTTGGCGTAAATGAAAAATTGTTAATTTTAAAAGAAGGTTTTGGATCAAAACTTAAAACTTCATAAGTAGTGTCAGTATAATATAAAAGACCCGTGTAGATGCCTCCTGCACAAATAGCTCCACCTATATAATAGCCCCAATCAGGAATTTTATCTAAAGTCTCAATAGCATCCTTTTTTAATTTTTTTAACTTATTTGGTATGAGTTTTTTCTCTGCATATTTTTTACCTGCACTTTTCATTGCCTTAGACAAATCTTCTTTTGCTTTGGGGGAATTACTGAGTAAAGAATTAACTAGTTTAGGATTGCTCATGACTTCATTCAAAGCTAAATTAACACCATCTAGTACATAGTATTCATATTTTTTTTGAAAAGATGTTTTTCCACTGGATTTAGGTTGTTTTTTTTGAATATTGTCGTCGGTTTTTTGTATTATAAAGTTAGTAGTATTTCCTTTAGAATTGAAGCGACCTGTCTTAGTGTCTCTATCAGGATGAGTTTTCAATGCTGCAGCACCTATTGTATCTGCTTCTTTTTCAAGTGATTTATCATCATTAATATTTATGCCACCTTTCATTTGTAGAGTTGGTTTTACACGACCCTGTTTTTGTTGCACTACATGCCATCCTTCATGTGGAAGATATTTTTCTGCTCCTTGTGAAATATAGATATTACTTCCTTGAGTGTATGCTAGTGCTCCTACTTTAGTTGGCTTATCTGAGTTGTGATGAACACGCACATCAGAGAGATCTATATTGGAAAGAGTTTCAAGTCCTGACTTTAGGTTGTCTGGCATACCTGTTTTATTTGATTTAGATAATTGATTTTTTTCCTCATTGACCTTTTTCATCTGTACAGATTCTTCACTTTCTTCAATGCCTTTTGATTTGGAAAGTAACTGTATTACTCCTCTGTTTCCAATTATACTTTGTAGCTGCATAACATCTTCACGTGTTAAGGAAGCAGGATTCATATGGGTTCGCTGTATTAATTGAGCTGGGTGTATTTTATTAGTTTTAGGAACCCTATTTGTAGACTTTTGCATATTTTTTTTGTTTTCACTTGAAGTGTTTTTTGCACTGCTAATTGTTTTCATAGTCATATTATTACCACCTTGTATATATTATCGCTATCTTTTATAATTAAATAAAAATAGTGCTACATTTTACAACGTTAAACAAATATTTGTAAAGCTTCATGAAAGAAATATGTTGATATAAGAAAAAGTGCAAATATGCAAATATATATTGGGTAGCAGAGTATTGATGGAATAGTAGTAAATGATAATATTTCAAATATGGCAGTCAAATATGCAAAATTAATAGTGCGGTGATATTAAATTGGGGGAGAAAAAATGCTAAATGAATATAGTGAAAGAATAAAACTAAAACCTGATAGAATAACAAATATGAAGTATAGATACGATTCTTTTGATGATGGTTTGATTTTGCTTAGAAAAAAGAAGAACCATTTACCTATTATGGGATGGAATAGCTGGAATGCTTTTGGCAGTGGTAATACAGAAAAGTTGACTATGGAAATGGCAGATGCAATCGTTAATCTAGGATTAGATAAATTGGGATATAAATACGTTGTACTAGACGATGGCTGCTATAAAGCTAATCGTGTAAACGGAAAACTATCTAATGAAACAGAAAAATTTCCAAGTGGATTTAGTACGCTTGGAGAATATATTCATTCTAAAGGGCTTAAGTTCGGCATGTATAATGACATCGGAACAAATCTGTGTGCTGGAGCTGCTGTAGGAACTTGTGGTTATGAAGACATTGATGCAAAAAGTTATATCGGATGGGGTATAGATTTTATTAAGGTTGATAATTGCTATTACCCTTGGGATAATGCAACTTTCTCAGATGAAAAAAATGCTAAATATGTTTATGCACCTAATATTAGAGAAATTAAATTAAGTTATGAGTGCATAGATAAAAATAATGAAAACAAGGAATACACAGTAACACTAAAAGCTGATTCTGATGGGATAATTGTTGGAAATGGCCCATATATTGAGAATGGTTATGTTACTAATATTGGTACTTTAGATGGAACAGGACCGAAAGAAAGCCCAAATAAAATATTAAGTGGAGAACTTCATTTTGTTATTGATGCACCATATGAGGGGTATTATATTCTTCAAATCTCGTACGCAACTGGTATGGAGGTTGGAGTTGGAAACTGGCTTCAAATTGGAATATTTCATAATGGAACAACTGAAGTGATTTTTGATGATGAAATGAAAGAAACAGATTCTATAGAGAGTTTTGTAAAGTCCAATCCATTTAGGATTTTTCTTAATGCAGGAAATAATGTAATAAGGTTAATGAATCATAGAAGACAGGAAAATACATTGTTATCTTATGCAACTTTTTTAGAAAAATTAAATGAAGCAGATCCAAATCATGACATAATTTATTCCATATGCGAGTGGGGTAAAACTCAACCTCATAATTGGGGATATAAGGTCGGGGATTCTTGGAGGATACTAAATGACATCACTTTTCAAGTAGGTTCAGACGGGGATTATGGAGTGGGTGATTGGTCGAGTGATTATACACCTGGAATTGCAACACAATACAACAAAGCTGTAATAATGGATGAGTATGCAGGGATTGATAAAGGCTGGAATGACCCGGATATGCTTATGATTGGTATGAATGGTATATCTGATACTATGGCAAGGACACAAATGGCTATGTGGTGTATGATGAATTCGCCGTTGATGCTTGGATTAGATTTAAGAAGGATAAAAAAAGGTGATGAAATATACAATATAATAGCCAATGAGCGAGTAATTGAATTTAATCAAGATAAACTTGGAATACAGGCAAAAAGAGTATTTTGCAGCCTTACGGAAAATAACGTGGATACAATGTATATTACAGATAATAATCGAGTTGATATTATTGCAAAGCCGCTATATGATGGCAGTGTAGCGATTTCATTTATTAATCTGAGTGATGTGACAAAGGATGAAAATTATAGTGTTGATGTTAGTACTATAGTTAATGCGTTGGGAGAAAAAATGATTAATAAAAATGAATTTTGCGATGCAGAGAATTACACGGTTTTGGATGTATGGAACAATAGTATTACGACAAATAGTAATGGTGTTTTCCAAGTAAATAGACTTGAACCATATGACAATATGACAATAAAGATTTCACCACAGTAAAATACAAATATGAGTTGATTATTATGGAAAAATTTAAATGTGTTATAGTTTCTTCTTTTGTTGAAAGGCTTTGTAAAAATATTCAGATTAAAAATCCAATGCAGTATGGAAGAAAAAAAGGTTGGTTAGAAGAAATTGATGAAATACAAGCTAGTGAACCAATCACAAGGAAACAGGTGGCGAGAATATTACATATGTATTTAAGAAATGAATTATGTGAGCCTGACTTAATGAATTGGAAAAATGCAGAAAAATTGAGGGATTTATATGAATGTAGAGTTTGTGTTAATCATGTTGCGCAAATATATGAAAAAGGTATTATTGGTAGTGTGAAAATAAATGGAAACAATGTATTTGGAATGGACAATAAAATATCTATTGTAGAGGCAGAGGAAATTGTTGAACGAGTATATGATAGGTATAAGAGATTTGATGTAGAGAAGTTGGATGAAAATATGCCTCATATTTATTCTGAAATGATAAGCAAAGAGAAACTAGAACAAATAAGTAAAGAAACTAACGTATTGTTAATTGATCTAAGAACAAGAGATGAGTTTGAAGATAACCATTTTGAAGGAGCCATAAATATAAAATTAATTGATATATTAAATGGAAATAACGACTGTTTATATTATAATAAATTAGTAGTAGTATATTGCAATAATGGTTATCAAAGTAAGGTGGCAGCTGATTATATTAGCGATATAACGAAAGTACAAGCTTTATATAGTGGATTAAATTTAAAGTGAAGGATGTTTAAAAAATGCTTATTTCTGAAGTTAGAAAAATATTAGGGAAATACAATGAAGAAGAATTGCGAGTTTTAGTTAGTGAAATGTATAAAGCAATACCTAAGAAAGTTAAAGGAGATAGAGAAATTGATAAAATGATTGAAAATATAACCGAGTATAAAAAAGACACCCAAAATAAGAGTAAAAAGATTTCTCATATGGATTTTGACACTTTGAGAAGTCAAGTTGATGAATTTATAGAATTTGCATATTTGCAATATTACTTTGCACCGAATAATGTGATTCATAAAAAAGAAAGACCAAAGTGGAGATTTAAAGTAAAAGGTTTTATAAAGCAACTGCAAGATGTACCTTTATACACAGAAAATAGTGAGGAAGCGACTGACTTATTGAAAAAACTATATGAAATGTTATGCTATGGCTGTAGTTATTATATTTTTAATACAACGGATACGTTTCGTTCAGTTGGGATAGAGCAAGTTGAACTATTAGATATTATTATTAAAAGAAAGCTAAGTTCCGGAAGTAGTAACGAAAATATAAAATATTGTGTTAAATTGACTATTGATAATGACTATAGTTTTAATACAATATATTCAGATTTAAGGCGTGTTTTAATCAGCAATCTTAATACGATAGATTGTAAAGAAATAGCAATTGAAGAATGTAAACTCCATTTAGAAGAAATAATTACTAAAGCTAGAGTTAATGGCAAAAGAAAGTCAAGCAATTATGATTACAAGACAGAAGAAAGAGTTAACAATACAGTTGAGACGGTTTTTGTGTTGATGATACAATTGTGTGAATATGACAAAGCAGTAAATTATTTTATAAAAAACTATAAAGAGAGTGATAAAAAAATAACATATTATTGTCTGTTGAATATAATTGAGGAATATGAATTAAAAGATATTTGGCTAAGTGTATATGAAAAAGGCAAAAAAGAAGGGGTTAATCTAAGTAAGCGTATTGAGGATAATTATCAGAATATTATTAAAAATAATGTTTTTTAGGACACAGTTTTAACGGCCATTTTGATCCTCAATTAGCGATACCACTTGCTATTGTGGCTATTATTGGAGGAGTGCTAGGAAGCAAATATGCAATAAAAAGTAAACCTAAGAACTTGAAGAAGATATTTGCTGTCACAAATCTAATAGCAGCAATAGCTATGATAATAAATATTGTTAAATAAGGAATTGTGTTTTTGTAGATTGCTCCCTAAATTCATATTTAGCAAAATGATTTACAATTTAACTATTGACATTTTGGTCTATAAGGATTAGACTGTATCCTATAGTCGACATTCAATAGACTGGAGGAGTAGTTAATGAATGAGTATAAACTTGCTCGAAGTGAAGCGAAATTTGCTGATTTGATTTGGAAACATGAACCTATTACTTCCATGGAATTAGTGAAGTTGTGCGAAAAAGAAATGAATTGGAAGAAATCTACAACATATACCGTTCTTAAGAAACTGTGTGATAAGGGTATCTTTCAAAACAACAATACGTTCGTATCTTCGTTGATAAAGAAAGATGAGTTTTACGGAAAACAAAGCCGCTTTTTTGTTGAAGATATTTTTGGTGGATCGCTTCCGAAATTTATTACAGCATTCATTGGGAATAGCAAGCTCAGCGATAGGCAGGCAGAAGAATTGAAAAAACTGATTGATCGGCATAAGGAGGGATAGATGTGGATAGTCTGTTTATCTCTGTTTTGAATATCAGTCTAACAGCAAGCTATGTGATTGTAGCTATTATGTTGGTGCGATTATTTCTAAAAAAAGCACCTAAGACTATTTCTTACGCTATCTGGGCGGTAGCAGGTTTACGGCTTGCTATACCTTTTACATTTGAGAGTATTTTTAGCCTGATTCCTTTCAGGTCGCAACCTATATCGCAAACTGCTACTCTGGGAGAGAATGTTTCATTTAGTTCCTCAGCTGGAGCAGTACTTGAAAGTGTTGGGGATGTGGCAAACGGTGGACTTGAGACGATCGCAGTGCAGTTTGGAAAAATAGCAGACGGGTACCCAATGGCTGCAGAGGCATACAATTCAAATGTATGGTTGATGTTTGGGAGTTATCTGTGGATTATCGGGATTGTTGTATTGTTGATATATAGTGTAGTGTCAATTATCCTGCTCAACCGAAGGTTGCATGCAGCTACTCTGATTGAGGACAACATTTATGAAGCTGAGAATTTAAAGACGCCATTTGTGCTTGGCTTATTTCGCCCGAAAATCTATATCCCTTCCGGGCTTCCCGCAGAGGAAAAGAGCTATATCATTTTGCACGAACAGACACACATAAGACGTTTTGACCCCCTGGTGAAAATGGTTGCATTCATTATTCTTTGTGTCCACTGGTTCAATCCGTTAGTATGGGTGGCTTTTCTGCTGATGAGTGCAGACATGGAGATGTCTTGTGATGAACGTGTCTTAAAAGAGATGGGTAGCAAGATTAAACAAGTATATGCAACGTCCTTGCTATCTCTGGCGACAGGACGACGTCTGATAAACGGAAGTCCTATTGCGTTTGGTGAAGGGAACGTAAAGGTACGGATCAAAAACATATTGAACTTTAAAAAGCCTACCGCATGGGTCATGATAGTTTCTATCATATTTGTCATTGTCTTGATTATAGGTTTTACATCGAACAGACCATCTGCCGATGTCTTGTTAGATGGGGAGGTATATGATTTTACATCAAAAAGTCCATATGCTAATGCCTTGCTCGATGGAAAGGTATATGATTGTTCGAGTAATTTATATGACGGTGTCATATCGTCCCCAACTTCAACTAAAATCCCAAGTGAAGGTATGGAGCTTATTGCCAAAGCTGATTTAGATAGAAATGGTGGTGAAGAATCAATTTATCTAGATAAAACCCAAATTGAAAGCACTCACGATATAACGTTGCACGTACTTGACAGTAGTGGCTATGAGATATGGAGCGAATTGGCTAACACGTCGCATGCTGGCTGGAATTCATTGTTCCTCTTTGAGCAGGATGGAGAGGATTATCTTTTGCAATATAATCCTACTATGTACCAAGGATATTGTACTTATGCTTATACCCTTTTCACTCTAGAGAGCGGTAATAAGAAAGTCTACCGAACAAATACGCTTGAGTTTGATATAAACGGCACCAAGGAACTAGATATACCAAAGATGATATCTTTTGCAGATGAAGTGAATGCTTTGCTCGGTAAAAGCGTACTTCTCATGAGTACCAAAGATGGTGTTTATTCCTTCGGTCCTTCAGTGGAAGGCTTCTATGAGAGGTATTCTTGGCTGGATGAAATGCCAAAGCTCTATGAGGTTGGTGATGATCTTGAAATGCGTCTTAAGAAATATAGCGATTATGCAGTCTCAAACCGTAAGATTAGCGAAGGCAAGGTTAGAATAGATGTTTATCGCTAGAACAGTATGAAATTGCCGTTGATGGAAATTATCATACTGTTTTAGTATTTTTATTTAAATGATTTTTATAATAGATTATGCTTTTCTTGAATAAATATTTATTCAAATAATATAAGGAGAAAAGTGCTTGGTTTCACCAATCAAAGATATAAGGAATCTATTTCATTTGAGTCAAAAAGGTACGTTTTGAAGTACCTTCAAGATGATTAAACAATAAGAATTAGACAGTTATAAGGTTTTTATACACTGAAAAATTACACACTACCTTTTTTGAAACACGCCTTAATTTAGATTTTGTATAACACCATTTACAGAGATGACGCAGGCTGTAGAGATACAGAAGTTGAAAGTTGAAATAAAGAAAATCGAAAAAGAAAATGAGAAATTAAAAGAGATAAATGAATTTTTGGAGGAGGCATCAGCTTTTTTCGCCGCGAGCCGTCAGAAGTTGGCAAAGAAGAACGTATGAAGTTCATTGATATTAAGAGTAGCAATGGAGTTGTGGAAAGTAATTTAAGAGTGAAGGGAGATTTGATTATGGTAATTATGCTTTTTGGCGTGAGTTGTGTGGGCAAGACTGTAGTTGGTGAGAGGGTTGCTGAAAAACTTGGGTATACTTTTTTTGATTTAGATGAAGAGATAAAGCGTAGATTTAAGACAACGATAGAAAATTTTATTGATGATAATCCTTTTCACAATGAAAGAGGTAAAATTAAAGGTGCAATTTTAAGCAGTTTAATTGATGAAAACAAAGATAATATAGTTATTGCAGTTAGTCCTATATATAATGCAAGATATTTTAATTGTCTTATAAAAAGGGATAATGTAATGCCGATTGAATTACAGGATACAGCAGAACATATTTTTCAAAGATTGATTTTTACTGATGAAAATGATAAGGTTTGTGATGATAGTGATGAATATAAAGAAGAGCGAAGAGACTATTACATCGAAGATATTCGTGAAGAAATTTTATATACAAAAGAACTTTTTAAAGAAATAAAAAATAAATACTTTATAAATAATAGATCTATAGAAAAAGTTGCAGAGGACTTAGTTGTTATGGCTAAAAATATATAATTTAAGTGGGAGCAAAAAAGAATTAATTGAAAGAACAAAATATTCATTAGTAACGGGATTTCCGGATATGATAAAATAATAAAAATGGAAAGAGTCAAGCATACTTTGACAAGGAGATTATTGTAGGGTAGTCATGTGACATTCAGTGGATTATAGATGCAAAAAATCTTTCTCAAAGTAAGATTTCTTGCTTGGTTTCACCAATCAAAAATATAAGGAATCGATTTCATATAGAATAGATAAAACAGTTTGGCGTAGTATCCAACTTATAATGGTGGTGACGCTATGATTATTAGTGCGAGTAGAAGAACAGATATACCAACATATTATTCTGACTGGTTTTACAATCGTATAAAAGAAGGTTATGTTTATGTTCGCAATCCAATGAACATTCATCAGGTAGGAAAAATTGCTCTCTCACCTGATGTTGTTGACGGAATTGTTTTTTGGACGAAGAATCCATTACCGATGCTTGACCGTCTTGATGAATTAAGAGATTATATATACTACTTTCAATTCACTTTAAATTCGTATGGCAAAGATGTTGAGCCAAATGTTCCATCCAAAAATGATATTATTATACCATGTTTTCAAAAGCTTTCGAAAAAAATAGGAAAGGAAAAAGTGGTTTGGAGATATGATCCTATACTTATTAATGAGAATTATACAATGGAATATCATATAAAATATTTTAAAATGCTCGCAGATAAACTTGCAGGATATACTGAGAAATGTACAGTGAGTTTTTTGGATTTATATAAGAAGACGCAGAAAAACACCGCTAAGTTAGGAATAGCAAATCCAACACTACAGCAGAAAGAAGAATTAATGCAGCAGTTATCAGAAATAGCAAAAGCTGAAGGGATTTATATTGACACATGTGCGGAGGACATAGATTTAAGCAAGTTTGGAATTCGACGTGCTCATTGTGTAGACAAAGAAAGATTTGAGCAACTTGGCGATTACAAATTAATAGTCGAAAAAGATAAAAATCAGCGTCCAGAGTGTGGTTGCATCACAAGCATTGATATTGGGGCGTATAATACTTGCAAAAATGGATGTCTGTATTGTTATGCTAACTGTAGTCAAAATATAGTTTCCCAAAACTATCATTTGCATGACTCTAGTTCTCCTATTTTATTTGGCACTGTTGCAGATGATGATGTAATTAAAGTTAGGGAAGTAAAATCATGTAGAGATTGTCAAATAAATTTATTTAATTGATTTTGATAGTTATGCAAAGTTATTATCCGAATTAACTTCAGACAAATCAACTTTATATAATTCAGCTTGGGATTTTCAACTCTATGTTACGTAAGATCATTTGCAACTTTTTGTGAAATACGTTCGCTATACCTGCTTTCATAATGACCAGGAGCCCAACCTTTAAGAAAACGATAAAAGTCTGCCCACGCTACATGATATAATTGGCGCCATTCTTTTTCCAATGCTTCAAAATTAACATTTTTCTCTTTGAAATCAAGAGCTTTTTTTAGTTCTGTGAAATAATATGTTAAAATATCATCTTCCCAACTTTCACATTCATCATCATAAAGACAACTGTCAATAAAATACGCAATATCTTTCATTCCGCAGCCGCCGCCAACATATTGGAAGTCTACTGCCGCAACACTATTTCCGTCTTCGGAAAAACAGAAGTTCTCAAGTTTTGCATCTCCATGTACAAAGGTTTTAAATGTACAGCTGTTAAGTTTTCTGTCTATAGCTTTAGCTGCATTCTTTAATTTTGTATCTTTCATAGCTTTTAATTCGTCAGGGCGGGTTGCTAAATGCCAGTAGGTACCTTGTGTCCAGAGTTTTTCAGGCTTTTCACCCATAAAAGTTGCATGAAAATCAGCCAGCCATTTTAAACACAACTGCATTTCCTTCCAGCCTATGCTTTGTTTTCTCCTTATAAAGCCTGCTGTATCAAGATCTTCAAATACCATTAAGAACTCATTCTTTTGCCACTCAAAAGCATACCAGTTAGGGACTCTGCAAGCATCTTCGCATTTTTTGCTCCAATTTTCATAAAATGCAATTTCCACTTTATATGATTTCAGTTTTCTCTGAAAGGATAAATTGCCTCCTCTAGATTGTCTTGCACGTTCAGGTAAGCATACGTTTTTCACCACAACACTTTTTTGTTGTGATCCAATCAATCCATAACGCAGTATTTTTCCATATCCTCCCCAAAGCTCCTGAACTTCTTCAGTTTCATATAATTCCCTTGAACCTGTTGATTTAAGAATTATTTTTTCAAAACCTTTATTCATAATATTAATTCTCCACCTAATGCTTTTAATTATTTTTAATGAATCTACTTTTAATAAATCTACTATAATTTCTTTGATATTACAAGCAAATGTGTAGACATTCCCAAAATATTTTCAGTAATAATGGTTCTAGGGTGTGATAAGAAAAGTGGAGCAGTTGTTACACAATGAGTCAGTAATAAGCGGAATAGCTACAAATTGTTAATATAGTTGTCCTTTTGTGCTTGAAATTACGTTGACAGCTATATATCACTCTGATATAATATAATATATCAGAGTGATATAGAAAGAAGGATAAAACAATGAACATTTTGTTTATAAATGCAAATCTGTATGGGCATATTAACCCTACGCTTGGATTGGTTAAGAAACTTACAGAGAGAGGAAACCAAGTTAGCTATTTTTGTTCAAAACCATTTTCAGAACAGGTAACAAAAATGGGGGCAAAATGGATTGGATTTAGTAACAAACTAGATCTATTTCTAAAAGAATATCGTCCGACAGACAGGCATCCGTTTTTTATGTTGATGGAATATATTCTTATGTATGATGAAGTAGTGTTGCCGGAAATTTTGGAAATATTGAAAGAAGATTTGTATGATATGATTATTTGCGATTCTATTTTCGGAGGAGCTTGTTTTATAAAACAGATTACTAAAATTCCAGTAGTCTGTTCCCACTCCTCTTTTGCTATGAGTCACGCGCCGGTACCAAAGCACACGCTTGTGGCAGGATTTCATCCTCAATTGGATAATTGCTATCAGATATTAAAACGAATTTGTTCAAACTATAAAATAGAGGAGCCTTCACTAGAACAGGTTTTTACAAGCAAAGGAAATTTGAATATCGTATACACCACTAGAAAATTCAACGGTGATGATGGGGTAAACGAGCCAGATTATTTATTTGTCGGGCCGTCCATTAATCGAGAACAAGAAGCATATGAAATTGATTTTTCTGTTATAGGAGACAGAAAGCTTATTTATATATCGCTAGGAAGTCTAAATACAGAATTTGTGGATTTTTACAAGACTTGTATTGCGTCGTTGAGTGACAATGATTATTATGTATGCATGTCCATTGGAAAGAAATGTGAAGTTTCACAGTTAGGTGAAATTCCGTCAAACTTCTTTGTAAAGAGTTTTCTTCCGCAACTGGAGATTTTAAAGCGGGCTGATGTATTTATCACTCACGCAGGTTTTAACAGTGTGAACGAAGCATTATACTTTGGGGTTCCAATGCTTGCATTACCTCAGGTGAATGACCAACATATGGTGACTAAGCGCCTTGTATCTTTACAATTGGGGATGACAGAGAACATAAAGGAATTATCTCCAGAAATATTGAGATCTAAGTTGGAGGCACTAATGATGGATAAGAAAATAAAGGAAAATTGTATGGGGATTTCTCAGGAAATGAGGGATTTTAATAGGCTTGAACAGACTGTGTTGAAATTGGAGAAATATGTGCAAACATGGAAGGAGAGGGAATAGGGTTGGCGTTAAAGAATAAATCTATATATGCTATTTTGGGGATTTTGAATCAGTCGCCAAGTAGCGGATATGATATTAAAAAATACAGCGACAAGGTTCTGTCTGGATTTTGGAATGAAAATTTCGGACATATCTATCCAACATTAAAAAGGATGTTAAAGGATGGGGTAATTGAAATTGTTTTCAAAGAAAAAAATGAAAAGAAAATTCAATATGGAATAACCGAAAAGGGAAAGCAGGAACTTAACACATGGCTTTTAGAAGAGACTATGCAACAGCCAATACGTTCTGAGTTTATGCTAAAATTATTGTTTTCAAGTAGCCAACCGAGGCAAAATGTAATCCGTATGCTAGAGAATTATAAAGAACTCCATGAAAAGAATATGGAGAAGTATATTGGAATGCAAAAGGATTTGGAACAAGGTATCCAGGAAATATCAAAGGAGAGAGTTTGTTTTATCAAGGCGGTGCTAAGAAGAGGAATAATATCTAGTGAGGCTGTTGTACGTTGGTGTAATGAAACAATAGTAGAAATGCAGCAATCCATGCATGTTGAAAGCTGTGAGAATTGAGAGGCTTAAAGGCTTATAATGAAGAGGTTCACGATTTGTAATTTTTCAAATATCTGCGAAATATGAAATGTTTTTTAATGAAGTTGATATTATGATGCATACAGTAACGAGAACAATTGCATTCAAACATATTAAACCAAATAGATATCAAAATGGATTTCCAGTGTATAAAAAATGGAATATGATTAATGGAAACGAAATTCTTTATGATAAAGCGACAACATGCTTTACTATACCGTTAAGCGTTATTGGCAATCCAGTCGTAACTATCCCCATTGGATATAGTGATAAGGGATTGCCGATTTCGATTCAGCTAATCGGGCGTAAATGGAATGATATTAATTTGATAAAGATGGCAGAATATATTATTGACAAACTATAAAGTTATGTATAATATAATAATATAAAATGCTATATATTGTTAAGAAACTGAGCAGGCCAATGAATCTTACTAAGATCCATGGGGGGCCGGGTCACCGGTGGGTGACAGCAGATTGAGAATAAACACATCTGTGGGACAGTAATGTCCCACAGATGTGTTTTTTGTTTTATAGATATTTCAAATGAGGAGGTGCAAAATGAAGTCTCTTACTTTATGGTACAGGAGTAGTAGGTAGTGTTTTTGCATCTAAATTATAAGAATATCATGTAAGCATTGTCACATATATAGCAAATATCTTATATAAATATAATGGGAATAATTATGAATTATCAAAATCTTCTAAAGAATATAGCATTATTGATTCTATTGATATATATAAACCTTTAATAGGAAGAAAAATTGGGGAGCTTACTTGTCAAAGCATGTAATAGTTGCTATAGAAGAAATGAAATGCGTACAGGATGAATTTGATTTACTAATAGCTAAAAGTGGGATTAAAACGCATGACATATATAAATTAAAAAACTATTTATATTTTAAATTTAATAAGAGTAAAAGGTTGATAAATCAATAAACCATATATGACAAGGGCTAGTATTTGTTTTTTTATTAAATAAGAAATTAAGGAGGGCAATATGTACAATAATGAAATAACTTACGAAAAACGAAGTTGTGAAGCAAAAAAAGTAACGTGGGTTGGTTTTTTTGTAAATACAATATTGACAATTATTAAAATAATGGCGGGCATATTTGGAAAAAGTAATGCTATGCTTGCAGATGGAATTCACTCATTAACAGATTTTTTAACAGATATTGTTGTTTTAGTTGGTTTCGGATTTACAGATAAACCTGCAGATGAAAGACATAATTTCGGACATGGCAAATATGAAACATTTGCAACAGTAATTATTGGTCTAACGTTATTATTCGCGGGATATAACATTATGAAAAATGGTTTGATTGCTGTTTTTGAGGTTTTAATAAAAGGTGAAACGATATCTAGACCTAGAATGGTTGCAGTAATAGCAGCCATATTATCAATTGTATTTAAAGAGGCTTTATATCGTTATACCAAAAGGGTTGGAGAAATAATAAAGTCTCCAGCTGTAGTTGCAAATGGTTGGCATCATCGAACAGACGCATTATCTTCTATTGGAACCCTTATAGGGATAAGTTTTGCTTGTTTCATCGGAGATAAATGGACAATATTTGATCCTATAGCTGCTATAGTAGTAAGTATTTTTATAATCAAAGTAGCATTTGAAATTATGCTGCCAGCAGTCAATGAATTACTAGAGGTGTCTCTTAATGAACACGAAGTGCAATATATATTGAATATTTTAGACAAAACAAGTGAAATTCAGGATTTTCATAATTTAAGGACTAGACGTGTAGGTCCTAATGTAGCTATAGAATCACACTTGTTATTTGATGAAACAATTTCATTATACAATGCACATGAAGTTTCTGAATTACTTGAGCAACAGTTGAAGAATTATTTTGGTAAAGGAAGTATTATTACTTTTCATCTAGAACCTAATATAAAAGAAATGGACAAAAATACTAAGCTAATATAGTTAAAGATATAAGATTTTACGCATTAGGCTCTATTGGAAAAACTTTGGATTGTCAGCTAGCTGTTATTTTTAGAATACGTAACAGATGAACAATAGATTAATAGAGGCAATAGGGTTACTGGTTGTCAGCACTCGGAGGGAGAAAATCAAAGTTTCGAGATATGTGATTTAGTTCTGAAATACGTAAAACTAAATTCTGCTCTCTTTTTTCAAAATACTGCATTACATTCTCACCATTTACTGTCATGGAAATTATTTCTTCAAGTGAAAAACCCATCTGCCTCAAAGATATGATCATATGTATTTGTGGTAACTGCTCTGAAGAATAATATCTGTATCCAGTTTCAACATCTATATGAGCGGGCTTTAAAAGTCCAATATCATCATAATGTCTTAATGTTTTAATGGTGATTTTGTTGATTTTTGAAAACAACCCTATTTTGTACATGATTTCAATCTCCAATATGCATATTTTTGATTACAATTTTAGTATAATATCTTCCCCAACAGGAGAGTCAATAAAAATTTTAAAAATTTTTTAACAATATCAATATTTTATTTTTCAACTCATTTAGTTGAAAAAGCAACTAAATTGTGATAGTATAGTTGATGAAGCAACTAAATCATATAAGGAGCATAGAATAATGGAGTTGATTGGCAAAAACAATATCATAATCGAAAAGTACTTCAAGCTTTTTTTCAAAAACAGATTAAAGCAATATGACCTTAATACAGCAGAGGGTATGGTGATACTGCTATTGCTAGAAAAGGAAATAATGCCACAGAATAACACCATAGAAAAGTTTCACAAAATCATTAAAGGGCAAACGCAAGACCAAATGATTGATGAAATCCACTATGACAAAGCCGTGATGACAAGGACTATGCAATCACTGGAAAGCAAAGGATATGTGGTGCGAAGAACAAATCCTGCCGATAGTCGTTCCTATATTTTTTCACTCACAAAGAAAGCGCACGATTTGAAACCAACGCTACTTAATATCTTAGAGTATTGGAATGACGGATTGAAAAAGGGAATTGACAAAACAAAATTTGAAATTGCAAACAAAGCTTTATCCCAAATTGCAAATAATGCATTGGAACTTGCAAAAGGAGAATCAAGATGAAAAAAACAATTAAAAAACCAAACATGGTTTTGGTGTCTATTATTTATTTAGCCGGTATTTTTATGGGAGCTATTGACACCGGCATTGTAACTCCCGCTAGAACTCTTATTCAAAACAATTTAGGTGTGGATGCTCAAACGGGTATTTGGATGATAACCATTTACACCTTAGCATACGCGGCTAGTATTCCCATTATGGGCAAACTGGCTGACAAATTTGGCAGGAAATATATTTATCTTACCTGTATTGCTTTGTTTGGTATCGGTTCACTTTTTTGTGGACTGTCTGAAAGCTTTGGGGGTTTTTCGCTGCTACTTGCAGCACGTGTAGTGCAGGCCATTGGAGGCGGTGGCATATTGCCCATTGCCACAGCGGAATTTGGTACCAGTTTCCCTGAAAATAAGCGCGGTATGGCATTAGGTCTTGTGGGTGGTGTGTATGGTATTGCCAATATATTTGGTGCTTCTGCCGGTAGCCTTATTTTAGGCATATTTGGCCAAAACAACTGGCAATATATTTTTTATATAAATATTCCTATAACCTTGTTTATACTTGTTGGAGGCTTTTTCACGCTGCAAAATGCGAAAATTGAAAATCACCAAAAGACTGATATTCTAGGTATTTTTACTCTTACAGCTATGATATTATCTTTACTTTACGGACTTAAAAATCTAGATTTCTTTAATATTTTGGGTACCATTAAAAACTTGAATGTATATCCATTCTTGCTGTTATTTATCGCGTTGTTGCCACTTTTTATCTTTATAGAGAAAAAAGCAGCCGACCCTGTAATGAACTTAAAATACTTTACCACCCGTAATATTTTAATCACGCTGATTATCTCGTTTCTTAGTGGTATTGTGATGATGGGTGTGATTTTTGTGCCCCAGTTTTCGGAAAACGCTCTTAAAATTGTCACCGGCAGTGGCGGCTACCTGGTCATTATCTTAGGAGCGTTTGCCGGTGTTGGCGCCCCTATTTCGGGTAAGCTGATTGATAAATATGGTGTCAAAATCGTGCTGGGCTTTGGTTTTGCTGTGTCGATTGTGGGAGCTTTGTTCTTGATTTTAGTTACCACTGCCGCCCCTAGCTTTTTGACTGTGGTCATTAGTCTCATTCTTATTGGTATCGGAATGGGCTTTACCATGGGTACACCGCTCAACTATATGATGCTGGAAAATACCGATGAAAAGCAGTCAAATTCCGCTCTGGCAGCTCTTTCATTGGTGCGTTCTATTGGCACAGCTATTGCTCCGGCTATTATGGTGGGCTTTATTGCCCATGCAGGAGGGTTGGTACAAACAAATGTTATGAATGTGTTACCCAAAGAGGTTAGCGTTCCATCTTTGCCCTATGTGCAGGAAATTACAGATGAATTCAACAAGCTAAAAGACAACGAGCAAATAAGGGATAAGCTTTCTGATATGGAAATGCCCGATCTCTCTTCCATGACCAGTATGAAAATCAATATGAACGGCAACTCGAACTCAAACTACAAAATGCCTGCAGATTTAATTGAGCTTATGCAAAACTCTGATGTTACTACAATTACTGCCAATACAGTCACCTTGACAGAGCGTATGTTTGCCGAGATGACACCCGATGTAATTAAAAACATTCAAAATGGTATTGTCAAAGGTATTGACGGTATTGCCGAGGGCAAAGCTCAAATGGAAGATGTAGTAAAGAAGATGGAAGAGGGCAAAAAGGGCATCCGGCAAGGTGTTGCCGGTATAGAGCAAGGGTTAAAAGCTCAAATGGTTGCCTTGGAGCAACTGCAAGCTGTATCAAAAATGTTTGAGAAGATGGGCAATCTTACCCTTCCGCCAAATATGACTATTGTGGATATGATTCCAGATGAAGTTAAATCATCAGTTCCGCAGTCAGCCTTAGATGATTTGGCAAAGATTAAGTCAGTTGACGATCTTAACGCAAAAATAGAAGAACTCCAAAAAGCAATAAGCCAGCTTGAGGGAAAGATAGCAGATAGCCAAAAGAGTCAAACCGATATGGGAGCAGCTGTAACCGCAATGAAGATGACCATTACCGAAATGACCGATTTATCAAACAAAATGACCGTCCTAAAAGATGCTGTTCCTGGTGCCTTTGAGACTGCTAAACAAAACTATGTGACGGAGATAATAAAGGAAGGTTCACGCATAGAGAGTACCTTCCAATCCACTTTAAATGGTGGCTTTAAAAATGTTTATCTTACTTCTGCCATCGCTGCATTGCTTGCAGTGTTAGTGCTATTGTTATATCGCAAGAAAAAGGAAATTATATAAAGAATGTATGGCGGCAGAAATGTAGGAGAATAGCTGAAGAACCACATGAAACTATAACAAATAAAAATTAGATTATCAGGCCTCTATCAGAAATGGTAGGAGCCTTTTTCTTTATTTGCATTTATGTATTAAATACAATTATGAATAGAAAAATATATAACACAACAAAACATAACAAAACAAAATATAAAGTATTGACAAAAGTGAAATGCGGTAGTAAAATATACAAAACACAACATAACGCATTAAAAGTTGGTAAAACGGTTAAGGGTTAATGATGCAGATATTCAGTTATGTGGAAAAACCTTAAATACAGAAAACGATAACTTCAATGGGGAAATCAATATCCTTATTGGAGTTTGTTATTTTTGGAGGTGACTTATGGATGTTCGGATAGCCGAGAAGGTTAAAGTCGAGAAACAAGTTGAAAAGAAAGAGAAATTAAGAATTAATAAGACTTGGTTTATAGGTTTGATGTTGGTATTGATGATTATGGTAATTATGTTGTCCTTGACAGCAGGGAGATATGAGATTTCACTCAATGAGTTGTTATCAACAATTATGTTTAAGCTTAAAGGGGAGGTACCTGATTCTCTTAGACAGGTCGAGACTATTTTGTTTCAGGTTCGGTTGCCAAGAGTCATTACGTCGGTATTTATAGGAGCTGCACTGTCGATATCAGGAACGGCCTATCAAAGTATGTTTAAGAATCCGATGGTATCCCCGGATATTCTTGGTGTTTCAGTAGGAGCAGGATTTGGTGCAGCATTAGGAATTATATTTAACAGAGGATATATGGAGATACAGCTACTGTCATTTGCATTTGGATTATTGGCAGTAACAGTGACTTATATTATCAGTCATGCTGTCGGAAAAACTGGCGATAAGATTATTGTTTTGGTATTGTGTGGTATGGTAATTAGAACTGTGTTTCAAGCATTTATATCAATTACAAAATACTTAGCGGATCCTGAGGATTCGTTACCTGCTATTACATTTTGGCTAATGGGAAGTCTGTCGGCAGTGACATTGAAGGACGCACTATATATCGGTATTCCTACAACCATTGGCATAATTATATTGATGCGTTATCGATGGCAATTGAATGTAATGGCATTTGGTGATGAAGAAGCTGCTAGTTTAGGTGTAGATACATCGATTATTAGAAAAGTCATTATTGTTGTTTCAACGATTATTGTTTCTATGAGTATCTCTGTTTGCGGAACGATAGGCTGGGTAGGATTAATCATTCCTCATTTTGCTAGAATGATCGTCGGACCAGACAACCGTATGTTAATGCCCTTTTCAATACTTATAGGCGGAACATATTTACTGATTATGGATGATGTTGCTAGGACGATGTTGCAGGTTGAAATTCCAATTAGTATTCTTACGTCAATTATTGGCGCACCGATTTTTGTATTATTATTAATAAGATCAAGGAGGTGTTGGTGATGCTTCAATGCCGAAAGTTAACTTGTGGATATGGTAAGAAGATAACGATTAAAGACATTGATTTATCTTTTGAGAAAGGTGAAGTTATATGTTTATTGGGCTCTAATGGAGTTGGAAAGACAACTTTCTTTAAAACTTTGTTGGGATTCTTAAAATCTGTTAGTGGTGAAATTTTCTTATTAGGAAAACCTATTTCTAACTATAGTAAGAAGAATTTGGCTAAACATATTGCGTATGTGCCACAGGCTCATCAGGCACCATTTGATTTTTCCATAAAGGATGTTGTGATGATGGGAAGAACGATTCATTTCAAAAGACGGGTGCCAAGCAGTAAGGATTGGGAGATTGTTGATCAGGTTATTGACGAACTTGGAATCGAATATATGAAAGATGATTCTTTTATGAGTATCAGTGGTGGTGAGCGTCAAATGGTATTAATAGCAAGGGCGTTAGCTCAAGAATCTGATATTATCATCATGGATGAACCTACGTCAAATCTGGATTTTGGCAATCAGTCTAAGATATTGCAGGTAATAAAGAAGCTGAAGGAGAAAAACAAGCTGATTATTATGACGACACATTCGCCTAATCAAGCATTCGAGTGCGGAACGGAAGTTGTTATCTTTAATGATAAAAAAGTTCTTGGCAAAGGTAACCCAGACGATATCATTACAGATCAATTATTGAAACAGGTATATGATATCAATGGTAAAGTTTATGAACTACACGACAGTGATTTGAAAGTATGCGTATCATGCTAAGGGAGTTTCAAAAAAATACATATTCAATAATTTAGGCACAAATCCCTTCAAATCGAATTTTTTGAAACTCCAGTTGATCAGTTATTTATTTTATTCTG
>JGI12287J12850_1000137_pt1 | contig 48329 bp, 44 predicted proteins | sample TtaePargueraPR_3_FD_12850 | JGI IMG/M metagenome (IMG submission 12850)
GCAGACCGGTCTTTTCGCGGTACAGCGGATCCAGGCCCTTTCCAATCATGTCCTTGCAGATGTCAGCGGTCTGACGGGACTGCCAGACAATGGCGTTATAGACGGGCTTGCCGGTGTTCTTGTCCCAGACAACGGCGGTTTCACGCTGGTTGGTGATACCGATGGCCGCGATGTCGACGGCGTTGACTTCGTCGGAAGCCAGCGCTTCCGCGACGACCGACTGTACGGAAGACCAGATTTCCATGGCATCGTGCTCGACCCAGCCCGGATTCGGGAAGATCTGAGTGAACTCTTTCTGGGTAACGGTCACGATCTGGCCCTGCTTATCAAAAACAATAGCGCGAGAGCTGGTGGTACCCTGGTCAATGGCCAGAATATATTTCTTCGACATGTCTTATCTCCCTTTCTTCGGGTGGAGAGCCCCTCTCCACCCCACACCTGATAATTAATGTAAAGACGGCTTTCCTAACAATACTAACCGAAGATCAGCTGGTACACCTGGCAACCGGCGATGCCGCCGCAGATGGGTGCGACAACCGGAATCCAGGCGTATCCCCAATCGCTGCCGCCCTTGCCGGGAATGGGCAGGATTGCATGAGCGATGCGGGGGCTGAGGTCACGAGCCGGGTTGATGGCGTAACCGGTGGGGCCGCCAAGGGAGAGGCCGATGGAAAGGATGTAGAAACCAACAACCAGCGGTCCCATNCCGAGCGCAAATTCATGCGCACCGAGANCCATGATGATGAACAGCAGGAAGAAAGTNCCCAGGAATTCGCACAGGAAGTTTTCAAAGGTGCAGGGNATGGCNGGACCGGTGGAGAACACGGCCAGCTTCAGGCCTGCGTCCTGGGTCGGTTCCCAATGGCATTTGTANACCAGATAACACAGCACNGCGCCGATGAAGCCNCCNATGAACTGACCGGCGAGGTAATAGGGAACGAGAGCCCAGTCCAGCGCACCGANGGAAGCGAGCCCCAGGGTAACGGCCGGGTTGANGTGGCCGCCGGACAGCTTGGAAGCATACACTGCGAAAGCAACCGCCATTCCCCACCCCATGGTGATGACGATCCAGCCGCTATTCTGGCCTTTGGACTTTTCAAGCAGCACGTTCGCCACCACACCGCAACCGAACAGGGTCAAAATCATTGTCCCTACCAGTTCACTAATCAGATAATCCATTACATACCTCCACGACGACATAAAGTTTAAGGTTGAACAGGCGTTCCGACACTGAAACGCACACCTCAGAGTAAGCCTCTACACATAAACAATGACGCCCCTCGTCATTGTAGTTGTATGTGCTATTTTCAGCTTTCAGACTTCATATACAATTTGCAGCCTCATCACAAGAAAATGTTGCGTTTTGATCATTGTTTTGTGATTTTTGTTTCATCTGTGAAAACTTTTAACAAACTTATTGGCGTGTTAGAGTGCCTTTTTTCCAAATAAGCTACTTTTTAGAGCAAACTTCTCCTCAGATCTGCTGACAAAAATTATATGATGATTGCATCACGCTGACAGCCGCACCTCAATGGAATTAATATATCATATTAAAATAAAAGACAATTCAAGGCCCCACAAAACCGTCCCCGAGATGACATGAGGCGACCTGTTCCGCGCCCGCAACGTGATCAAGCGCCGAAACGACAAAGCTCCATTTTCTGAAGGGAAAACAAAACACATGCCTTCCGTTCACTCACTAGAGCCAACCATAAAAGCGGCCACTNAGTCCTTGGGATTGGGATAATACAGACCCACCTCGTTCCGGCGAAGGTTTTCCAAGACCTCTTCAGGGGGCAAGCGGTCCGTGAACAAGGCGTCAATTTCCGCGAAACTTCCCAGCCGGACCATGGCGTTACGACCGAATTTGGTATGATCAGTCACCAGAAACACTTTTCTGGAGTTGTCGATGATGGAGCGGGCGGCGCTGACCTCTCGGTAGTCGAAATCCAGGAGCGTGCCGTCCAGATCAATGCCGCTGATGCCGATGATGCCGAAGTCCACCTTGAACTGACGCAGGAAATCAATGGCCGACTCCCCCACGATGCCGCAGTCTCTGTGGCGGACGATCCCTCCGGCTACGATGGTGTCTATGTTGGCGTTGTTACTGAGAATCTTGGCGACGTTCAGGTTGTTGGTGATCACCCGCAGATGGTCGCGCTTGCACAATTCCTTGGCCACCTCCTCGGTGGTGGTCCCCATATTGATGAACAGGGAAGAACGGGGCGGGATATGTTCCACCACCAGCTTGGCGATCATCTGCTTTTCATGCTGACAAAGAATCTTGCGGTCCATGTAGTCCACGTTTTCGGTGCTTTTACCACGGGACCTGCGCCGCCGTGGTGCCGGGCCAGAAGTCCCTGGTCACACAGGATATTGATATCCCGGCGCACTGTCTGGGGAGTCACATCGAAACGTTCGGCCAGTCCGCCGATGGACATGAACCCCTGCTCACGAACCAGCTTCAGTATGAGCTCATGGCGTTTGCGGACGGCCGCGTGCTTGCCGCCGGAAACGTCTGTTCCCATATTCCTATCGTCCTCCATGGGACCTCCCTCTCAATCAAAAAGTTCAATACCGAAAACAAATTGTCATCTTTTTTGATCAAAACCGAAAAAAAAAGATGACGAGCTTCCGGGTTGATGCTAAGGTAAAGACAACTTTACTCCATTTGAACGGGGTATAAATTGTTACAGTCGAGATAACATTTTCATTTATTAGCGACAAGCGAAAACAAAAAACACATTAAAGCAAAACCGTTAGAACCGCTACGGTCCGCGCCTGTGACCCCGAAGAAGGCAACCATCCCAAAGGTACAGGCATGCGGGGAAAACATGAATTTTCCATACCGATCCGGTACGAGCGACCATCACCCTCTCAGCAGGGTTGTTGCGAAAGCCACAGACTGGGATCGAGGCAGAATTTCCGGGCTCAGCGACGCTTCATTTGGGGGGAGCCGACCTGAGACATCCCGGACCGCAAAGAAGATGGGGGCTTTTTCCGCGAAGTGCTTTGTCTCTCCCGCACGAACGGAAAAAGCCCCCAACGCCGGGCGGCTCACTTTCCCGTCCCTCACAGACAGGAAATCAGGGGGACCGCCACACAACTCCATCAAAAGACCGCGTCGCGACCGAAACCGCAAATTCCCAGCCTCAACGCATTTTGAAGGCAGCTTTACGAGCCGCACTTTACAAGGACGTGGCAGGATTGTCGACAACACTCTCAACTGCGTCGAAATGCTTTACAGCCAAGACCGTATCCGGCTTCAGTCACACCCCATTTTTGCATTTTCCCAGGGTAATCCCGCTTTCTTCCCGATCCTGTGCAACCGACTCGCGAAGCAAGCGGTACTCAAAGGGCCAAACAAAGACATGAGGACGCAAGACGTATCAGAAAGCTGTCCCGCCTTATGCAAACCGAACGGACGCCCAGCTGCCATCTTGAGCTGACAGACCGCTCTCCGCCGTTCTGCGGACGCTCTTCCCACCTGAAAAAAACGAAAGCCGGAAAACAGGCCATCCAGGTTCATTTTTGGCACGATAATCGCTAATATTTTCAAAACAGGAATTGCCAAGAACGGGACGGCAAAATCTTCCCCCGGCGATTCGCAAAGGATTTCAACTACTGCGTTTCAAACAGATCCTCAGACATCCAATCCATAATTCCTGGACTTGGCCCAACGCATGGAGGTGCGCCATGAGATTGACACAGGAACAGGTGGAGCGGTTGCGGGGCATGGATCTTGATCCGGACAGGGTGTCCGCAGTGAACATCACGGACATCTGGATCGAACGCCAGACGCAGATCTCCATCGTCAAATCCGCATACATGCTGGCGGAAGTCTACAACCTGGACCTTGCCGACGTGCGCGAAGCGCTGACCAGGGAACTTTACTGGCACCTGGACACCGAAGAACTCGGCATCATGATCCGGATGGAAGACACGGACGTGGAGACCATGTATGTGCGCATTCCCGTCGGCAGATGGGGATTCCGGGAAGACGAAAGGGTGACGCAATAATGATTTCATCCACACCGGGGTTGTCGGGAAGCAAAGGCTCGGCTAGGGTCGCCCCATGCGGACCGTCACGCACTTTGTGCTGGCCTTTGCCCTCCTGGTTCTCTACGGCGGCGAAGTCTGCCCGTTCATCGAGACTCTGAGTCTGGAGGAATGGGGCGGCAGCGTCCTTGCGGCCTTCCTTCTCATGGGAGGAGCACGCGCCGTGCTGTTGAAACGAGCCCTGAATGTTCAGGATCCCTACATCCAGTCCACATTCCAGTTCAAGCTGGACATTCTGCTCTTTCTGGGAGCGGGTTTGCTCCTGGCCGTGTGGAACACCCAAATATTCGGATTCCCCACCATCGAAAGCGGCGCCAAAATTTCCATCGGGTTCGCATGCATCGGTTTTTTCGTGGCCCTGGACCTTGCCCTGCGCAGGGAAAACCTGGTGGCGCAGGAATTGAAAGGAACCCCGCATCTGGCCCTCGACCGGCTCTACTCCACCACCCGCAGGTTCTCCCTCTTCATGGTCGTCGCCGTGCTCGTGGTGGGCGTCGTGGTCGTCCTCACCGTGACCAAGGATGTCCACTGGCTGATCCATTCTCATCCCGACGACATTTTCATGTCCCAGATGGCCATCGTTGGCGAGGTGGCCTTCATCGTAGCGACCCTGCTGGGGTACATGCTTGCAGTCTCCCTGACCTATTCGCGCAACATGCACACGTTCCTCGAAATAGAGACCCAGGTAATGAAAAAAGTCCAACGCGGAAAACTGGATGTCTTCGTACCCAGCCGGGCCAAGGACGAATTCGGGCAGATAGCCGGTTACACCAACCACATGATCGAGGGGCTGCGCGAGCGGGAACGCATCCGCACCGTATTCGGCAAGGTGGTCAGCAAGGACATCGCCGACAAACTCATGATAATGGAGGACCAGGGCATGCCTCTGGGCGGCTCCCTCCGCGAATTGGCGGTCATGTTCGCGGACATCAGGGGATTCACCTCGCGCACGGAAACGGCGGTCCCGGCCGTGCTCATCCGCGACCTCAACGCCTATTTCACGGAAGCCGTGGATTCGGTCATCGCCCACGACGGCGTGGTGGACAAATTCCTGGGCGACGGTCTGCTGGCAGTCTTCGGCCTGGACGGCAGCAAGGATGCCTGCGCCAGCGCCGTGCATTGCTCAAAAGATATCCTGAAGCGACTGCAACAGCTCAACCCCAACCTTTCCGAACCGCTGGAGGTGGGCATGGGCGTGCATCGGGGGCCGGTGTTGGCGGGCATTGTGGGTTCGCCCGACCGGCTGGAATACACGGTAATCGGCGACGTGGTGAACACGGCCTCGCGCATGGAACAACTGACCCGCTCTCTGAAAACTCCCATTCTCATCTCGGACAATGTCTACAACGCCCTGCCCGCAGAAGAACAGGCCAGTTGGAAGAACATGGGGGAGCACATGGTCAAGGGAAAGTTCAAGGCAGTCTGCGTATTCGGCCTGGCCGAATCTATAGATCCGTAGCCACTTCCAGCCACAAACTCGTCTCCAATCTCCTCCGTAACGCCGGGGCCGCCAAACCTTCCAGCAATTCCTTGTGCCGCGAACGCAGAAACGCGGCGGGGACAACAGTCCTGTAGCGCGCGCCGCCCGAAAGCAGCGCCACCAAGGCATCCTGTTCGTTGTAGGCCCTCCAGGCCCACATGTCCGGATAGGAATCGGGCAACAGGATGTCATGGAAATGCACCTGCACGCCCTTCTGGAGCAGGGGCAGGATCTCCCTGATGAGACGGTCCGCGTCGGTGCAGGGATGATAGAGATGACTGCCGTCCACGAAGAGAATGTCTCCCGGCTCCAGCCCGGTAAAGCACTCCAGATCCACATGATTGAGCGACGTGGAAATCATCTCCACCCTCCCGGGCACGGGCCGCCTGCCCGGCTCCGGATCGATGCACTGGTGCACGCATTTCAGGTTGCCGTCCAACACGGCCTGCTGCAGAAAGCAGGTGGAATGTCCCGAACCGATCTCAATGATCCGGGAGGGCTTGTGCCTGCGCACCATGGAGTAGGCCAGCACGGCATCCAGGCCCGTGAACCACTCCTGGTCGAAATGGGCTCGGCCGCGCTCCGGAGAACTGCGCTCCATGTATTCGAAACGGCCATTGTACTGCTTGGCGAATTCCACCAATTCGGCGAACTCGCCCAGTTGCGATTCCCAACGCTCTTCCAACCACGTCACAACCCCGCGGCAGCCCTGCTCCAGAACGTCTGAGGCGAAGCGGTACGGCGCATAATAGCCGTACCGCCTGCCGCCTTTCCCGAAATGGGCGCGGACCGTCTGGATACCGCGCCAGATCCGCCCCATGGCGCCCATGTCACTCCCCTTTGACGTGGTCGTGAAAGATGTCGAAGTATTGCTTCATGGCTGCGGCCCAGTCGTCAAATGCACCCTTGGCGTCCCCCAATTCATCCAGGGCCGAACCGTCGTACTTCTTGCCGTAACGGACCCCCTGATACATGGCCAGGGACTGGCCGGTCATGGAGTCCATGAACTCGACTTCCACCCCTGCGGCCCCCACCCCCGTGGGCTTTCCTCCACCCGCTTCACTGCCGAGACTCATGACGATGCCGATGGGCAGCACCGAGGTAATGATATCCGCCGTGGGACTGGACGCCTCGATTTCAGTGATGGCCGAACGCACCCGCAACACGCCCGGCCCCGGCGCGGCGACCACCTGATAGCGTTCACTCATGGCCTTGGCGAGCACATTGCGGAAATAGATGGTCAGGGCCTGGATCTGTTCCATGGGCACGTCCGTGTCAAAATCCTTGGGAAGCCAGAGTTGGACAGGATCGATGATGAATTTCGAGTACATGGCGGGCGCCCAGTCCGGCGAGGTCCAAAGCCTGCCCTCGTCGGACTGGATGGCCTCGTCAGGCTTGAGCACGGAATAGTCACGCAGGAAACCGGAATCGCGCATGCCCTGTTTGGAGGACTGGCAGCCGGTCAGAGTCAACAACGACATGATGCATACAAGAACAATCTTCTTCATGGTCCTCTCCTGCAACCTACTGCTTCGCCTGGTTTTCATTCAGGTCGTGAAAGACGTCGAAATACTGCCTGATGGCCTCGGCCCATTCATTGAGCACCATTTCCGGGTCACCCAGCTTCTTGGACTCTTTCTTTTCCGTGTATTTATGCCCGACGCGGCGGCCCTGATACATGAGCAGGGGCTTGCCGGTCATGGAATCGTTGATCACGGCCTCGATGGACGCTTCGCCCACGCCGATTCCCTTTCCGGTGACGGCCTTCTTGCCCCAGGAGGCCACGATACCGATGGGAATGACCGCTGAAATGACGTCCGACACCGGACCGGTCGGCTGCACGTCGGTGATGGCGGTCTGGATGCGCGCCACGCCGGGGCCGGGCGCATCGACGATTTCATACCGGTCGGCCATGGCCTTGACGACGGCGTCGCGGAAGAAGCGGCAGAGCCCCTGCAGGTCCTCCAGTGGAATGCTTTCGTCATAATCCGCGGCCAGCCACAGTTCCACCGGGTCCACCATGAACTTGGAGTAGGCCGCGGGGGCGAACTCCTGGTCCACCCAGATGAGCCCTTCCTCGGACTGGATGGATTCATGGGGAGCCAATTTCGAGTAGTCCCGGAGGAATCCGGAATCCCGAAGCTCGGCCACGGCAGGGACGGAAAACACGAAAACCAATGCTATTCCCAAAAGTACGCGCTTCATACGGGCTCCTTGTCGGTTGCGGAATTCACGATTCTTCCCTGTATGCACGGCCGCGAAGCCTTGAACAATGATTCTTTGAAAAAAGGTACGCCCTCCTTGGCGGAATTTCACCTGTCCGCAACACGGGAAACAAATATCTCATTGATATAATCGCAAATAATGTGTCATGGAATGAAGCTGAAGAATCTCCTTTTGACACAACCACAAAGAAAGGATGAATCATGATCGCCCGCCTGATGATCACACTCTTCGTCGCGGTGCTCGCCCTGCCGATTTTCGGCTGTGGCGGCAAGGAAAAACCGAAAAAGAAATCCGTCCGCCCGGTGCGCATGCTTACAATAGGGTCGGCCGAAAACATGACCTCCCGCCGTTTCCCGGGCAAAATTGAAGCTTCCGGCCGGGTGGAGCTGGCTTTCGAGGTGGCCGGCAAAATCGTCAAGTTGCCCATCACTTCCGGTCAGGAGATCAAGGAAGGCGAACTGGTGGCCCAGTTGGACGACCGCGATTTCAAAGCATCACTGGCCGCGGCCCAGTCCCGCGCCGACAAGGCCAAGGCCGACCTGGTCCGCTACGAGCAACTGCTCAAGGAAGAGGTCATCGCCCGCAGCGCCTACGATCAGATCAAGAAAGACTACGACGTGGCCCGCGCCGATGCGGACATAGCACGCAAGGCAATGCAGGACACCAAAATCCTGGCTCCCTTCACTGGCGTCATCGGTGACAAATTCGTGGAAAATTTCCAGAATGTGCAAGCCAAGCAACCCATCGCCACCCTGCAGAACGACGCGGTCATCGAGATCGGCATCGACATCCCTCAGGACGTGGCCCTCGCCGCCCAGAAGGCGGAACAAATCGCTGTCACCACCGTACTTGAGGCAGCCCCGAACCAGGAGTTCGAGCTCAAGCTCAAGGAGTATTCCCGCGAAGCCGACCCGCAGACCCAAACCTACCATGTGAGGCTTTTCATGCCTACGCCCGAAACCAAGGCCAAAATCCTTCCGGGCATGACCACCACCGTTACCTTCCGCTATTCCGAAGATTCCACCGGAGGATACAGTGTCCCTGTCAGCGCAGTGTTGGACGAGGGTGGACAAACCTTTGTCTGGAAGGTGGGCCAAGACATGACCGTGCGGAAATCTCCTGTAAGCGTAGGCCTGATGAGCGGCGACCGCATCATGATCACTGAAGGGTTGCAGGAAGGGGACCGCATCGCCACGGCGGGGGTGCACTATCTGCGCGAAGGCCAGAAGGTCAAGGAACTCACCGGGAAAATAGGAGATTAGGTCCTATGAACATCGGCGAATCATCCATCCGGAAGAAGACCATCACCCTGGTCCTGACCGCGCTGCTGGTGGTGGGCGGAATCCAGGCCTTTTTCGGCCTCGGCCGCCTGGAAGACCCGGAGTTCACCATCAAGGACGCTCTAGTGGTCACCCCTTACGGAGGCGCCACGCCCATGGAGGTGACCGAGGAGGTCACCGAACCGCTGGAGACCGCCATCCAGTCCCTGCCCCAGCTCGACGAGGTCACTTCCCTCAGCCGGGCGGGCCTTTCGGTCATCACCGTGACCATCAAGAACAATTACGACAAATCGAGCCTTCCCCAAGTCTGGGACGAACTGCGGCGCAAAGTCAACGACACGGCCCCGTCCCTGCCGGACGGCTGCATCCCCACCGTGGTGGACGACTTCGGGGATGTATACGGCATCCTGCTCTCCGTGACCGGAGACGGATACTCCTACAAGGACCTCGAGGACTTCGCCGACTTCATGCGCAAGGAACTCCTGCTGGTGGACAACGTGGCCAAAGTGGTCATCTGGGGCGTGCAACAGCAGGTGGTCCACGTGGAGATATCGCGGGCCCAGATGGCCCGGCTCGGCATCGGACTGGACACCATCTACTCGGCCCTCAAGAACCAGAACATGGTGGTGCCCGCCGGTTCCGTGAAGGTGGGGCCGGAATACATCCGCATCGACCCCACGGGGGCATACACCTCTGTCGAGGACATCAAGTCCCTGCAGATTCATGACCAAACGTCGGGCAACCTGATTACTCTTTCCGACATTGCCGAGGTCAAGCGCGGTTACGAAACACCGCCCCAGAGTCTCATGCGCCACAACGGCGAAAAGGCCGTGGCCATCGGCATTTCCATCGTCTCGGGCGGCAACGTGGTCAACCTGGGCCGGGCGGTCAAGGCCAAGCTCGATGAACTGGCCCCGCAGATTCCCGTGGGCATCGAGATGGAAGCGGTCAACTTCCAGTCCGACGACGTATCCGCGGCCGTGAACGGTTTCGTCATCAGCTTCATCGAAGCGATCGCCATCGTCATTGTGGTGCTGCTCATCTTCATGGGCGTGCGCAGCGGCCTGCTCATCGGCGCGGTGCTGACCATCACGGTGCTGGGCACCTTCCTGTTCATGAAGATGTACGCCATCGACCTGCAGCGCATCTCTCTGGGCGCGCTGATCATTGCCCTGGGTATGCTGGTGGACAACGCCATCGTGGTCACCGAGGGCATGCTCATCCGCATCCGGGCAGGCAAGGACGGCGTCCAGGCCGCCAAAGAAGTGGTCAGCCAGAACATGATGCCGCTCTTCGGCGCCACGGTCATCGCCGTGCTGGCCTTTGCGGGCATCGGCCTGTCCGACGACTCCACGGGCGAGTATTGCGGTTCCCTGTTCTCGGTCATGCTCATTTCGCTCATGCTCAGCTGGGTCATCGCCATCACCGTGACTCCGCTCTTCTGCCACATGTTTTTCAAGCCCGGCGAAAAGCAGAACGTCGAAGGCGAGGAGCAGGACCCTTACCGCGGCGCGCTTTTCGTGGCCTACAAGACCTTCCTCAAACTGTGCATCAACTACCGCTACGCCACCGTGGTGGTCATGCTCGGCCTGCTGGCCCTGTCCATCTACGGATTCACCCTGATCAAGGGCAGCTTCTTTCCGGATTCCACCAAGGCCCAGTTCTACATCCACTACTGGCTGCCCGAGGGAACGGACATCCGCAAAACCTCCGAAGACATCGAAGTCATCGAAAAACACCTGTTGGCCGATGAACGAGTGGACTTCGTTTCCACCTTCATCGGCGATGCGGCCCCGCGCTACATGCTGACCTTCAGCCCGGACACCTCGGGTTCCAAGTCCTACGGCCTGCTCATCGTCAACATGAAGGACTTCAAGTACATCGATCCGTACATAGCCGAGACCCAGAAATACCTGGCCGCCAATTTCCCCAATGCCGAGCCCAAGCTCAAGAAGCTGCAGATCGGTCCTGGCGGCGAGTCGGCCATAGAAGCCCGTTTCCTGGGTCCTGATCCGGTGGTGCTGCGCGATCTGTCCCGTCAGGCGCAATCCATCCTCGCAGGTCATCCGGATTCCGTGTCCGTTCGTGACGACTGGCGCCAGCGCGCCAAGGTGATCCGGCCGCAACTGGCCCACGACCGGGCCATGCAGGCGGGCGTGACCCGCCCCGTGCTCAACGAAGCCCTGGCCACCAACTTCACGGGCGTGAAGGTGGGGTTGTACCGCGAGGGCGACAAGATGCTGCCCATCATTTCGCGCATGCCCGAAAGGGAACGAGTGGACGTCTCCAACATCCGCGACGTCCAGATATGGAGCCCCACAACCCGCAAGGTCATCCCGGTCTCACAGGTGCTGGAAGGCTTCGACACGGTCTGGGAAGACCCGGTGGTACGCCGCCAGAACCGCAAGCTGTGCGTCACCGCCTCCTGCGACCCGCAGTTCGGCGTACTGGCCAGCGAGATCTTCGAGGTCATCAGGCCCCAGGTGGAAGCCATCAAACTGCCGCCGGGCTATGAAATGGAATGGGGCGGAGAGTACGAAGACTCGACGGACGCCCAGGCAGGCATCAAGGCGAGCATGATGGGCACGGTGGTGCTCATGGTCGTCATCGTCATCATGCTTTTCAACAACCTGCGCCAGCCGCTCATCATCTGGCTCACGGTGCCGCTGGCGGTCATCGGCGTGAGTTGCGCCCTGCTCCTCACCGGCCTGCCCTTCGGCTTCATGGCTCTGCTCGGGTTCCTGAGCCTCTCCGGGATGCTCATCAAGAACTCCATCGTGCTCCTGGACCAGATCAACCTGGACCTGGCCGAGGGGAAGGAACCCATGACCGCAGTGCTGGACGCCTCGGTAAGCAGGATGCGGCCCGTGTGCATGGCCGCCATCACCACGGTGCTGGGCATGATCCCGCTCATTCCGGACGTATTCTTCGTGGGCATGGCCGTGACCATCATGGGCGGGCTCTCCTTCGCCACCGTGCTGACCCTCATCGTGGTGCCCGTGCTCTACACCATCTTCTACAAGGTGAAATAGCAGCCTATAATACGAAAAGAACAAGACCCGGCACGATCTTTCGCGCCGGGTCTTGTCTTTTTAAAAACTTAAAAATGCATATATTATAGCCCCGCTCTGCTTTCAAAAAAAGTAAACCAGCAGACTCAACTAGAGAAATGTCCTATAATCAATCTTCAAAACGTCAGCCAACCTCTTGGCACTGACTTTCCCAATAGGGCGCTTGCCATTTTCCATCTCGGAAATATGGCGACGCGGAATACCGGACAGCTGAGAAAGCTGGACCTGGGTAAGGTCTTCACGATACCGTGCGCCAGCCAGCAAAGTGCCAGGAGAACGGTCGGGAAACACGTTTTTGGCATCAATATCGTCATTAACCTGACAGTCATGCCGTTCCAAAAAATCCGTAACTTCTTTTGCCCTATTAGGAGGGCAAGATACATAAAGCAACATGTTATTAGTATGGGGCTTTTTCGTGCGTACCGACATATGTCACCTCCACCAACTTAATCTCACCTTCAACTTCACGCCAAACAGCGATATAGGTTGGATTGCCTTTTTTTAGATGGCAATGATGTGTATACCTTGTGAACTTGCCATAATTGGGCCAATCCCCCCGCACTGGGCCGTGATTTTCAATCTGAACCACCAACAGTGTTAGTGTTTTCTGTATCTTATGCGGCAGTTTTCTAATCTGCTTAGCTGTTTTTTTGGGAATGGCAACTTTCCACACCATTATTTCCAACCTTTCCCTTATGCTTAATGTACCAATTATTAGTACACTGTCAACATCCCAACCTCAAAATTCGTTAGCCTGATATTTATTATTTTAAATCAAATAAAAAAAACTGACGCAATACACCAACCAATGAGCGCCAAGTATAGACTAGCAGCTCAGCCACTTCAGCAAACCAAAAGAATATGCCCAATTAGCCTCCCTATTTCCTTTATGGCTTGAAATCCGAGTACAAAAGTGGGATGCACCCCTGGCGCGCAGCGTAGCAAAAGGGAGCAACTCAATGAAAAAGGAATCTCGAGACTGGCGAATAGCGCAAGCCAACAGGGAAGCGCTGTACGCCCTGGGGGCCTACGCCCTCTATTTCGTCTGGTGGTACGTCTTCGCCTATGGCCTGGGAGACAGCGACCCGGAACAATACACTTACGTGCTGGGCATGCCGTCCTGGTTCTTCTACAGCTGTATCGTGGGCTATCCGCTCATCACCCTACTGCTCTGGGCCATTGTCCGCTGCAAGTTCAAGGACATGCCCCTGGAAGAGGAAAATGATGAAACCGAAGGGGGGGGAAACAAGCAATGACCGCTTCCCTGGAAACAGTCATCCCCGTGGTCCTCTATCTGCTGCTATCCTTTGCCGTGGCCTTGTGGGCGCGCAAGAAGACCGCATCCAGCAGTTCCTCCCAGGGCTTCATCGAAGACTATTTCATCGGCGGCCGATCCATGGGCGGCTTCGTGCTGGCCATGACCATCATCGCCAGCTACACCAGCGCCAGCAGCTTCGTGGGCGGGCCGGGGGTGGCCTACCGCCTGGGCCTGAGCTGGGTGCTGCTGGCCATGATACAGGTGCCCACCACCTTCCTGACCCTGGGCATCCTGGGCAAGCGTTTCGCCATTATGGCCCGCAAGACCAAATCCGTAACCATCACCGACTACCTGCGCGCCCGCTACAAAAGCGACGCCGTGGTCATCCTCTGCTCCCTGGCGCTCATCGTCTTTTTCATGGCCGCCATGCTCGCCCAGTTCATCGGCGGCGCACGCCTGTTCCAGACCGTCACCGGTTACCCCTACGCCATCGGCCTGATGCTTTTCGGCGTCAGCGTGGTGCTCTACACGGCCATTGGCGGATTCCGAGCCGTGGTCCTCACCGACGCCATCCAGGGCGTGGTCATGGTCGTGGCCGTGGTGGTGGTTCTGCTGGCCGTCATGCAAGCCGGCGGCGGCATGGAGCAGTGCATCACCACACTCAAAAGCATCGATCCGGGGCTGATCACCCCGACCGGACCGAAAGAAGCCGTGCCCCAGCCCTTTATCCTGTCCTTTTGGGTGCTCGTGGGCCTCGGCATTCTGGGCCTGCCCCAGACCACCCAGCGCTGCATGGGCTACCGCGATTCCCGGGCCATGCACGACGCCATGATCATCGGCACCCTGCTCATCGGGTTCATGATTCTCTGCGCCCACCTGGCCGGCACCTTGGGACGCGCGGTGTTTCCCGATCTTCCGGCGGGCGACCTGGCCATGCCCACCCTCATCGTGGAACTGCTTTCGCCGGCCTGGGCGGGCGTCTTCATCGCCGGCCCGCTGGCGGCCATCATGTCCACGGTGGACTCCATGCTGCTGCTGGTGTCCGCAGCCATCATCAAGGACCTGTACATCCACTACCGCCTGGGAGGAGACGCCTCGCGCATGACACCGGTGAGTTTGCGGCGCATGAGTCTCGCGGCCACTCTGATCATCGGCCTGATGGTCTTTTTGGCGGCCATGGAGCCGCCGGACCTGTTGGTCTGGATCAACCTGTTCGCCTTCGGCGGCCTGGAGGCCGTGTTCCTGTGGCCCATCGTGCTCGGCCTGTACTGGAAGCGGGCCAATTCCACGGGCGCCGTCGCTTCCATGCTGGTGGGGGTCGGCGTCTATTTCGCCCTGACCATCGCCAAACCGGCTTTGGGCGGTGTTCACGCCATCGTCCCCACCACCCTGGCCGCGCTGCTCGCCTTTGCAGCCGGTTCCTTCATTGGAAAGCCCGCTTCGGAAATGCAGTAGGCTCCAGGCCCCGACATATTACCATGGCCTTTTCCAGCGGAAGCGGCACTCGGCACAAAAAAGCCCCAACCGTATGGCCGGGGCTTGAATTTTTCACTGGGATTCAAGCTAACCGATCAGTTCCTGGATCTTGGCCTTCAGCTCTTCAGGTTTGAACGGCTTGGTGATGAAGGCGGACACGCCGGTCTTTTCGGCCAGGTTCTGCTGGGAAGCCTCGGACTCCGTGGTGACCATGATGATCGGGGTATCCTCAAACCCGGGGGTATTGCGAATTTTGCCCACCAATTCCATGCCGTCCATGACCGGCATGTTCATGTCCGTAACGATGATGTCGAAGTCTTCCCCCTGCTCGATGAAATCGTAGGCTTCCTGGCCGTTGGGGGCCACGAACGCCTCGAATCCGAGATCCGTGAGAATGGCCTTGTGCATGGCGCACATGGAACGGGAGTCGTCCGCCGCCAGGGCCTTCTGGGCTCCGGCTTCGGGAGCGGGCAACCTGGCGATGTCGTCGTCGGCCCTCGAGCCACCGATATCCGCAAGCAACTGGCGGAACTGGTCGATGATGGTCGGGTCCTTGGAGACGCACAGGGCCTCCACCAGAGCCATGCCTGCGCCTTCGTTCTCATAAAGCGCGTCGAACAGGCTAACTGCGCCGCTGTTGATAACGGCCTTTGCCAGCCGATCGCTTTGGTCCGTGGCTGCGGCCAGAAGACCGCTGAGCTTGGCGACGATTCCGGGGTTGACGTGTTTTTCCAGTCCGCCGACCACGGACATGAGAGTCAATTCGTCCTCCTCGGTCAGTCCGTCCACCAAACAGATGATGCCTTTCATGGTCCCCACACGGCCCAGGGCCTCGTACAGGGCGTAGCGAACGTTGCTGTCCTCTGCCAGCCCCTTGTCGAAGGCGGCCACCAAACCATCGGCGCAGGCCTTGTCGCCGATGAAACCAAGCACGTTGGAGGTCAGGATCTTCATGTCCGTGTCACCCGTCTCGAACGCGGTCAGCAACAAGGGAATGACCGGAGAGCCTATGGAGGTCATGGCATCGGTGATAATACGGCGCACCGTGGGATTCTTGTGGTGCAACTTTTCCACCAGGAACGTCAGGGTGTCTTCGGTATCGAAGGAAGCCAGGGCCTCGACGGCCTTCCAGGTGGTGATGTCGCAAATCTCGTAGCGATCCGGAGCCTCGCTGTCGGAGATGATTTTCTTGAGGTAGTCCACGGACTCCAGGTCCCTGAGCTTGCCCAGGGCCTCGATGCACAGGGCGACGATGAACGGGTCCTCATGGGAAAGATATTTGCGGAATACCGGCAAGGCCGCCGGATCGGCGATGCGAGCCAGGGAGGTCAGGACCTCCATGAGGCGATCGGGGTCGGCCTCGGCCTCGGCCAAGGACACCAGGGTGGAGGAGGCGGACTTGAAGCCGTACTCGCCTGCGACACGAATGCACAGAATGCGGTAGCCGGGATGGCTGTCGTTCATGCCTGCCACGGTGTCGGCCTCGTTCTGGGAAAGAACCGCATTGAGGGCGTTGACCACCATATAGTCGATGGAGGTGTCCCCCACCGGATTCTTGAGCAGATCCACGAGGGCGGGCAGGTTGGCCGAATCCTTGCTGCCCGCGATTTCGTTCAGGATCGTGATCTGATCGAGAAATTCCTTGTTGCGAAAATCATCAAGAGTGCCCATTCGTTAAGCTCCCTGCTGCTCTTTGGAGGTCGTGTTTCCCGGACACTATTCGAAACAGAACTCGATGGTGAACCCACCGGCCTCTGTCGTGAACGGAATGGCCATGATCGGAGATTTAGCCAAGTGTGCGATGGTGTGATTATCGCCCATGATGACTGTGGGCGTGGAGCCCTGGAAGACCAGGCCTCTTTCGGCCAACCCGGCGCGCGCCTGTCCGGATATCATGTTGGTCATCTCACCCACGGCGTCCTTGACGTCGGAAATGATATCCTCGATTTCATCGCCCAGCATATTCTTGACTATGGCAACGGCGCAGTCCTTGGTAAAGGAAAGGGAAACGCTGCCGCTCTGTTTGCCGGTCAGCCCGACGAGGCCGGTCACATCGCCTGTGGCCGTATTGTTCTTCTTCACAAAGGGTTTGCCCACCTTGGGGTGGATGAAGGCCATGGTCGAAAGCACATCGACAGCCGCTTTGATGAAAGGCTTGGCCAGTTCAACATCCATAAAATGCTCCTTCAGTCATTCGTGGGTCCGTGACGGACGGGTCTTGGAACCGGGTATTGTTTGGGCGCAGCCCAATAGGTTTTCCCATATCCTCCGCATATCATAGGTAATCATGTCGGAGATAGCATTTTTTACCGGCTTCCTGAGTATGGGTCAAGCCGAGGATGCTTATAATAACCTGAATATTTTGTTGCTGGCCCGAAGCGAAATGAGTAGGACACATTCGATATGGCGATTTCACATCCGGCCCCGCAGCCGCTCCTGAAGGCGCTCCCGGCCGTGCTGCTGACGGTTGCCGTCTTCTTCCTGAATTTTCTGACCCGCATAACTCTGGCTCCGCTCATGCCCGTAGTGGAAAGTGAGCTGGGTTTTTCCCATGCCCAGGCAGGAACGGTTTTCCTCGCGCTCGGGGTGGGCAACGGCATCGGCCTGCTGTTGAGCGGATTTCTTTCCCGGGAGGTGGGGCACCGCCGTACCGTAGGCATTTCTTCCCTCATCGTGGGCTGCTTCGCCATGTTCGCATCCCAGGCATGGTCTTGCGACTCCCTGCAATGGAGCTTCCTGCTGCTGGGCGTCTCCGTAGGCCTGTACCTCCCCTCGGGCATCGGAGTGGTAACATCCCTGGTGCGCAAGGAGGACTGGGGCAAAACCCTGGCGCTGCACGAAACAGCCCCGAACACCGCCTTTGTGGCGGCTCCGCTGCTGGCCGAGGCCCTGTTGCTGGTCTGGGGCTGGCGCTCAAGTCTGGTGCTGCTTGGAGGAGCACAGCTCCTGCTGGGCGCGTATTTCCTGAAATTCGGCCGGGGCGGCGATTACCCGGGAGTGACCCCCTTTTCCAAGGAAGCGGGCACGGTCGTACGCTCTTTGCGTTTCTGGCTGTTGATTGCCTGCTTCGTCTGGGCCGTGGGGATGGCCATGGGCCCGTACTCCATGATGCCCCTGTATCTCATTGAGGACCACGGCTATACCCGCGAAACGGCCAACCATCTCCTGGCAGTGTCCCGGTGCGCGGCTGTATTCACGGCCTTCCTGGGCGGCTGGCTCACGGACAGGATGGGCGTCAAACCGGTCATGACCGTGTATTTCGCAATCTGCGGCCTGGCCACCGTCCTGCTGGGAGCCGCAAAAGGCCCGCTGCTGGTGGCGGCGGTCATACTCCAACCCGTGTGCACGGTGCTGTTCTTCCCGGCTGGCTTCACCCTGCTCGCCAAAATGTTCAACCCCCGGGAACGCAACGCGGCCCTTGCATTCCTCGGGCCGACCAATGCCGTCTTCGGGGTGGGGCTCATGCCCTGGGTGCTGGGCATACTCGGAGAACAAGGTGAATTCGCCACCGGATTCATCTTTCAGGGAGCAGGATGTCTGCTGCTCCTGCTTTTGGTGCCGTTGCTGCCCGGAGAAGAAAATCCAAACCGATAATTTACCGAACATTCACCATAAGCACTGTATGACGGCACAAGGCCAGCAGTTTTTCGCCGGCATCGGGCGTCATTTTATTCGCATGTATTCCGAAGAGATACACGAGCACCCACCGATCTTTTCATACACGCCCCTTTCCAAGCCGTATTTCCTGGCCTATGATTATGGACACGGAGAAAGCGCATGAAGCACGGCAAAAGTCAGGAAACAGCCTCGTACAGGAAGGTACCCTTCATCGGAGGCAGTGTGGAAATGTTGCGGGCCCACTATGTGACCCAAACATTTTCCAGGCATTTCCACGAAGAATATGCCGTGGGCTTCATCGAGCAGGGGGCCATGGGATTCCGCTATCGGGGGGCCGATCTGGTCGCCTCCAGGGGAACCATCAACCTTGTGGTTCCGGGCGAGGCGCACGACGGCCACGCGGCAACACAGGGAGGCTGGGTCTACCGCATGTTCTATCTACCGCCCGAAGTCCTTCAGTTGGCGGCCCGCGAGTTACGACCCGACGCAGGCCAGCCTCATTTCCGCAAGGGGGTGCTGGAAGACGGCGCCCTGGGCCGCGCCATCCGCGAAACGCACATGATCCTGGAGCAGGGAAACGCCTCTTCCCTGGAGCAACAGACCCGACTGCTGCGACTGCTCGTGAACTGGATCAACCGGCACGGCGAGGAACGGCCCGGTTGGCCAGGGCTGGGCAACGAACACCGCGCCGTGCGTCTGGCCCGGGAGTATATGCAGGACAATCCGGCCGAGGATGTCGGTCTGGACACCCTGGCCAGACTGGGCAATCTCAGCCCGTTTCATTTTCTTCGCGTCTTTGAACGCGATCTGGGCATCACGCCCCACGCCTATCTGATGCAAGCCAGGGTCAACAGAGCCAAGAAACTTCTGGCCGGCTCCCTGCGGTTGGCAGACGTGGCCGCCGAGTGCGGTTTTTCCGACCAAAGCCACCTGACCCGCCTGTTCCGCCGCCAGTTCGGCATCACACCCGGCAAATACCGCAACTTTATTCAAAACACTTCGGACTGAAGCGCACTAGCCTTGATTCCTCAAAGGAGGAATCATGTTCAAAGCATGTCTGAATCTGTCTCTGGCAATGGTCATCGTCGGCAGCTCCGTGGTCGCCGGCAAGATCATGGTGGACCAGTTGCCGGTTTTTTTCGCATCCATGCTGCGTTTCGTGCTGGCCCTGGCCCTGCTGCTGCCCATCCTGTACCTACGCGAAGGAGGCTTTCCGCAGCTCTCGAAAAGAAGCTGGGGCGTACTCTGCCTGCAGGCCCTGTGCGGTTCGTTCCTGTTCACCGTCTTCCTGCTCTACGGTCTGCGGCTGACCAGCCCGGCATCGGCAGGAATCATCACCAGCACCACCCCGGCCTGCATGGGCATCCTCGGCTGGATTTTCTGGCGCGATAAACCTTCATTCCGGGTTCTGGGAGGCATCCTGCTTTCCGTTGCGGGAATCATGGTCCTGAACATGGTGGGACAATCGGACGGAGGCGGCTCAAACTTTCTCGGCAACCTCCTGGTGTTGGCCGCCGTGGTAGCCGAAGCTCTCTTTCTGCTGTTGCGCAAGTGGGTGCCCGAGCCCATGTCACCGCTGGCCGCAGCCACCGTGGTGTCCCTCTTCGGCCTGATCTGGTTCCTGCCCGCCGGACTTTACGAGATGTTCACTACGGATTTGTCCGCAGTCTCCCCGGTCGGGTGGTGGGCGGTGGGTTATTACGGCGTATTCGTCACGGTCCTGGCCTACCTGTTCTGGTTCGCGGGCATCGTCTCGGTTCCCGCGCCCATAGCCGGGGTGTTCACCGGCATCATGCCCCTTTCAGCCGTCATTCTCTCGGCCCTTGTCCTGGGTGAGCAGCTGCAGTGGACGCATTACGTGGGCTGTTTATGCGTATTGGCGGGCATTGCGCTCATTTCCGGAATTCGGCCCAGAAAGCAGGTTGCATATGCCTCCGGCGGGCAAGGGGGATAATCTCCCCTGCATCCCCTGGTGTGCGTACGGATTTTGTCTTCGCTACGCTCTGCACCAAATCCGTACGCAGGGGGGGGCACACCATAAGGCTGTTCAGGGCGATCAAGCACACGATGTAAAAAAAGCCGGTCCGCAGCGTATTATCAAATACGTGTGAAACCGGCTTTTTTGAAACAACGAAATAATCGGGCCGTTATAGGCAGCCTTCATCCAGTCGAAAAAACCTGCGGGCGTTTTCCGCCAGCATGCGCCAGATGTCCGTGAGGCGAATGCCTTTGAGGAGTGCGACCTTTTCAGCAGTGAAGACCACATAGGCTGGCTCGTTGCGTTTCCCGCGCCACGGCTCGGGCGTCAGGTACGGGCAGTCGGTCTCCACCATCATACGATCCAGGGGCAGTTGGGAAACTGCGGCATGCAGATCGTGATTGGCCTTGAAGGTCACCGGTCCGGGCAGGGAAATGAACCAGCCGTTGGCCAGGATGGCCTTGGCTTCCTCGGCATTGCCGCCAAAGCAGTGCCAGAGCACCGGGTAATCCTTGAAGCCTTCTTCCTCCAAAATCGCCATGGTGTCGTCATGGGCGTCCCGGGAATGGATGACCACGGGCAGGTCAAGTTCGCGGGCCAGATGAAGCTGCTTACGAAACGCCTTCCGCTGGACGTCGTGGTCCACCTTGTCCCAGTAGAAATCCAGACCGATTTCGCCCAGGGCCTTGAGCCGGGGCTCGGTCTTGAATTGCTCGCGCATACGGTCCAGAGCGCCGTTGGAGCACTGATGGGCGTCATTGGGATGCACGCCCAGAATGAAAAAGACCTCGGGATGACCGTCAAAAAGACGCCGCCCGGCCTCGAAGGCCTCCGGCCCCAGGAAGACGTTGCCGATGGAGGCAATGCCGCACTCCCCGGCCCGGGCCAGGATCTCTTCCCGGTCCTCGTCGAAATCATCCAGATCCAGATGGGCGTGGGTCTCCACTCCGATGGGAGCCAGCTCCAACGTCTGCGGTTCTCTGCGGTTCTTTTTCTTTCCCAAAGCGTTTCTTCCTAAAAGCCGTCAGCAGCCTAGGCGACATCCCAAGTGGCGCCCTGCGGCGTATCTTTCACTTCCACGCCCATGGCTGCCAGTTCATCACGAATCTCATCGGAACGGGCAAAATCCTTGTTCTTGCGGGCTTCCCGGCGTTCATCCAACTTGGCCTGAACCGCAGCCGGATCGATCTCCTTGCGGGCGGCGCGGCTGTCGCGCAACTCGGTCAGGAACTCCCCGGCGTCGCGCCCGAACACACCCAGCACTTCAGCCCACCCGGCAACGGCCTTGCGGATACGCTCCCAGAGGTCGCGCGCGCCTTCGGCCTTGCGCAGATTCTTGTCTTCGGCAATTCGGCCCGCCAGACGGATGGCGTTGAACAGCTGGCCCATGGCCCCGGCCGTGTTCATGTCATCTTCCATGGCCTCGGCCCACTTGGCTTCGATCTCGTCCATTTCCTTACTCAGTTCCTCGGGGAATGGAGACTTCTTCCACTTGGACTTCCGCAACTCCTGACCAATCTGGGCCAGCGCGGCGTAAATTCGCTTGATGCCCTTTTCCGCCTCTTCCAGGGCCTCGAAGGAGAAATCCAGGGGACTGCGGTAATGCATGGTCAACAGGAAATAGCGCAGGGTCTCGGGCAAGAACTGGTTCAGGATGTCACGGATGGTGAAAAAGTTGCCCAGGGATTTGGACATCTTTTCGGAATTGATCTGCACAAAGCCGTTGTGCACCCAAAAATTTGCAAAAGGTTTGCCCGTGGCCGCCTCGGACTGGGCGATCTCGTTCTCGTGGTGGGGGAAGGACAGATCCTGACCGCCGCCGTGAATATCCAAGGGCAGAGACGAATATTTTTCGGACATGGCCGAGCACTCCAGGTGCCAGCCGGGACGACCCGGTCCCCAAGGACTTTCCCAGGAAGGCTCGCCCGGCTTGGCCGATTTCCACAGGGTAAAATCCAGGGGGTCTTCCTTGAGCTCGCCCGGCTCAATGCGTGCGCCGGACTCCAGCTCGTCGATGTTGCGGCCGGAGAGTTTGCCGTAACCCTCGAAGGTCCGTACGCGAAAATAGACATCGCCGTTGCCCGCGGCATAGGCATGCCCCTTTTCGATGAGCTGCTCGGTGAGCCGGATCATCTCGGGAATGTGCTCGGTGCACTTGGGTTCCACGTCGACGCGAAGCACGTTGAGCCGGTCCATGTCCACGTAGAACTCATTGATGAACTGCTCGGCGATCTCGGAGGATTCCTTGCCCAGTTCATTGGCGCGTTTGATGATCTTGTCGTCAATGTCCGTGAAATTGCGCATGTAATTGACTTCATAGCCCTTGCTGCGCAGGTAGCGGGAGAGCACGTCGAAGGCCACGTAGCAACGGGCATGGCCAATGTGGCAGAGGTCGTAGGCGGTTATGCCGCAGACATACATGTTGACCTTGTTATCGTTCTGGGGTTGGAATTCCTGCTTTTTCCGTGCAAGGGTATTGTACAGTCTCATTATTCTGCTCCAGATATGATTGCTTGGGAATCTCTCTACTGGTTGCCGTCAACAGGGTGCGTCTCCACGGTGAGATCCAGCAGCCTGATACTTTCAAACACGTCCCGCCCCATAAAGAAATAAAGCCAGGGCACGGGCTCTTCCGGGGTTGCCCGGACCACGATGGCTTCGGGAGCGTTCACGAAGGTCCCCAGCCCCTGGAAGGCCTTCACGGCTTGTTCATTGTCGGCGGCGTCGGCCCCATTGACCAAGGCACGCACTTCATCGGACAGGAAGTCCCGGGCCTGCTGTCGACTCAGGTCCCGATGCAGGGCGTAAACCTCAAGGATACGGTCCATGAGTCCACTGTCTGCAAAGGTCAGATCAAAGCCCTTGATTTGCAAACCCACCAGGCTTTCCGGCCGGAAATCATCCAGGTTCAGGTTGCCGAACCCGCCGCTGAAATGAAGCCTGCCAAGGTCCGGGGAATCAAAGGTGAAACTCCTGATGTTCAGGGCGTTGTTGCCCGGATCAAAAACATAGTCAAGACCGCAGTCGCCCTGGAGTTCCACCATACCCAACTCCTGAAACAGGCTGGCCAGCGGGCCCAGGTGGGTGGAGTCCACGGGCAGGACAACGCCCTTGGCCAGGACGCTCATGGAATGCGGGATGCCGTGCCTTTGGTCGAAATCGGAAAAGATCACCTTGTCCGCGAAAATCCGCTCGGCTCCCCGTTTGAGGTCCACTTCCGTAAGGGTGACCCGCGCCTTGGTGACCTCCACGTCGAGCCTGGAGTAGTTCAGTTCCAGACCGGGCACTTTTTCCACTGCCTCCTGCAGGCCCTTTTCCACGGTATCGTGCACGTACCACTGCATGCCCGCATAGAACAGGACCATGAACAGGACGAATCCCACAAGAAATTTCGAAATGAGAGGGAGCCACTTGGTCACGTCACATCTCCCTGAGGGCGGTCACACAGGCCACGGCCTTGACGCCCTTTTTCTCGCCCGTGAACCCGAGCTTCTCTTCGGTGGTGGCCTTGAAGTTGACCTGGGGCGGCTCCAGGGCCAGCAATCGGACGATGTTCTTGGTGATCTGATCGGCGTGAGGCGCGAGCCTGGGTACCTGGGCGATGACGGTCAGGTCCGCATGGACAATGCGCACCCCGGCCTTGTCGGCCATGACCAACACCTCGCGCAGAAGAATGGAACTGTCCACTCCTTCCCAGCACGGATCCGTGTCCGGAAAGTGCCTGCCGATGTCGCCGCCTCCCACGCAGCCGAGGATGGCATCCATGAGGGCGTGCAGCAGTACGTCGCCGTCCGAGTGCGCCTTGATCTGCGGAGCCCCGGCAATGGGTACGCCGCCCAGCACCATGGGCCGGTCGCCACCGTAACGGTGAACGTCGTACCCCCAGCCCGTGCAGGGAACCTGCACCTTTTGACGCTTGAGCACTGCCAGGTCCCCGGGGGTGGTGATCTTGCTGTTTCCAGCCTCGCCCGGAACGATCCGGACCTCGGCCAGACGCTCCACCATGGAGGCGTCGTCGGTCACGTCCCAGCCTTCCGCCTCGGCCCTGGCGTGGGCTTCGCGCAAGATATCGAGCATGAAGGCCTGCGGCGTCTGCACGGCGCGCAGCTCGGAGCGAGTCAAAGTCTCGGTGACCACGAGCCCGTCCACCTTCTTGACGGTGTCCGTGACTTCGATGGCGGGGATCACGCCCTGCGCCCCCTGCTCCAGGGCGTCCACCAGGGACTGGACCATGGCGGCAGAGGCAAACGGCCGGGCCGAGTCATGGACCAGTACGGCGTCGCACTCCCGTGGCAGGGCCTCCAAACCATGGCGCACGGAATCCTGGCGGCGTTCGCCGCCCGCAACCACGTCGAAACGCAGCCCGAGATCGTCGGTCTTGAACAGGTCCTTGACCGTGCGGCGCATACGCTTGAGATCCGCTTCCGGGAAGACGAAAACAATGCCCTTGAGGGCCGCAATGCGCGAAAGGGTGCGGGCCGAATGCCAGAACAGGGGCACGCCCTTGTATTCGATGTACTGCTTGCGTACATCCAGGCTGGCCCCGCTCAGGCGGGAACCACTGCCTGCGGCCAGGAGAACGGCCCAGGTTTCCTCAAGTCTGCGTTTCATGCGTCTTCCTGAATGAAGCCGCACCGGGAGGTCCACGGCGGAACCTCCCGGCAGCGGGATGTATCAAGGACGGAGCCGGACATAAGCCGGGTTCTGTTCCCCATACGGGGCGGTCATCATTCCTCTAGGGCGACGGTTACCCGCCGCCTCAAGCAACCTACCCGAAAGTATCGGCCGGGCCGGCCTCAAACACTTTCCTATTTGGTCTTGCTCCGGACGGGGCTTGCCTGGCCGGGCATGTCACCACACCCGCCGGTGGGCTCTTACCCCACCCTTTCACCCTTACCTCCGAAAACCGGAGGCGGTCTACTCTCTGTTGCGCTTTCCGGGGATCGCTCCCCCTGGGAGTTACCCAGCGTCCTGCCCTGTGGAGCCCGGACTTTCCTCCCCGACCCTGCGGCCGCGGCGATGACCCGTCCGACTCCGTATCTTTATCTAATCACTGCCGACCATGCGGTCAAAGCCCGAAGGTTACTTGACCTTGGCGGCCTCGGGAATGTGCTCTTTCCAGTAAATGAGGCGCTGGCAGTTGGGGCAGCTCAGAATCTGCTGGCCCTTTTGCAGATCGATGTAATTCTGGGGCGGAATCATGATGTTGCAACCGCAACACACGCCTTCCTCCACAGCCACGATGACCGGATTCTCCAGACGGGAACGGATGAATTCATAACGGCCGAGAATCGGCGGCGGAACAACCTTGCAGGCCTTGCTGCGCTTTTTGTTCAGGCCTTCCAGGGCCTTTTCCGCCTCGCCCACGCGTTCATCCAGAGTGGCCTTCTTGGCGTCGAACTCTTCCTTGACACCCGAGACTTCCTCTTCCAGGGCTTCCATGGCCGCGCTCTGGCGAAGCAATTCTTCCTTGACGGCGGTGCTTTCGTCCTCGCGGATGCGATTCAGCTTTTCCAGGCTGTCCATCTCACGCATCATCGCGTGATATTCCTTGGTGTTGCTGGCCATCATGAGCTTGTTCTTGCTCTTCTTGATCTTGGCGTCGTCCTCGTCGATCTCCACGCCCAGCTTTTTCTGCTGCTGCTTAAGGATGTCGAGCTTTTCCTGCACCTGGGCCTTGCGGTCAGCAAGACTCTGCAGCTTGTCCTCAAGGGCCTTGAGCTCGCGCGGAGCAGCGTCCAGTTCCTGCTGGAGGATAATGATCTCATCATCCACCCTCTGCAGGACGACCAGCTGTTCGATCTGCTTTTGATACATCGCTTAACCTCTCTACTATAATTACTAAATTTGATTACCTTGAACGTATATGAAACCCGAAGGGCTCGGTCCCCTCAAAGAACCTCACCTGCACGTCGGATCCCTCCAGCTCTGCGCCGAGTTCACCGGCGAACAGACGCATCATCTCTTCTTCCAGGGCAAAGTGCCCCACGTCCACCACGCAAATCCCGGTTTCCACGGCGGGATGGTATTTCATGTCCCCGGTGATGAACACATCGGCTCCGGCTCCGGCCGCCTGGTCCAGCAGCGAGGCCCCCGAACCGCCGCAATAAGCCACGGTGTTCACGATTTGCGGAGGTCTGCCGCAGACCGTGAACACGTCGCGATCCACCAGACTTTCCAGCTCGGACATGAACGCGTCCCAAGCCATGGGTTCGGGCAACTCGCCCACCTGACCGAAGCCCACGGAAGCCTCGGGGGCCTCCAGGGCACGGATGTAATATTCGGGGCGCTCCCCCATGTCGAACTCGATGGCGCCGGACAGGGAAGGCCAGATGTCACGGTCGCAAACCAGGCGAACCTCGCCCGCAGCGCTCTGCCCGATGCTGTGCACGCCTTCCCTGCCGGCCCACAGTTCCGCCTCTTCGCGGGTGAGGGGACGCCGGGCATGGAAGGACACCTCCATGGGCGTGAAGACATGGGCCGATTCCACGAACCGGGTGTCGGAAAGCCCCAAGCGGCTGCCCAGCCAGAAAGCCGGACCGGACGGACGGCAGTCCAGGGAGGTGTGGGCCGCATAGAGCCACACACCGGCCTTCATGATCATACGCAACACGTCGGTATAGCCTCCGCCCACGGGCGGCTTGGCCTTCATGTACAAAGGGTGATGCGTGACGATGGCCTGAGCGCCCCAATCGAGGCACCGACCGACCATTTCCGGGGTAGGCTCCAGGCAGACCGCAACCTTGTCGCAGCTTTTCGCCTCCCCGGCCACCTGAAGGCCGGAATTATCCCAGGAACTTTGGTATTCCTCGGGAGCGAGCTTTTTGATGATGAGAAATAAATCTTGAGATTTCATTAGCTTACACCACCTTACCTAAAAGAAGATGCTCCCCTAGGGTATCCCCTGGGGGAGCATCATTGCCTTCTTCTGATCTCTTGCCCGGTGCAAGAGCTTCAAGGGAAAAGAGCTTCAGACGTGTGGTTCTTCTCGCCAATTTTCCTCAATATCTCCTTCGCATGGGAGAAAAATGGTGGGCCAACCAGGATTCGAACCTGGGACCAACCGGTTATGAGCCGGTGGCTCTGCCAACTGAGCTACTGGCCCACGCTTCGGAGCGAAGTTCTGTATGCAGAATCGTGCCTATTTGTCAAGTCCTGAACGTATCCTATTGATGAGTGCGGTGGTGGAAAACCCTTCCAACAGGGGCAGACTGTGGACCTCGCCACCGTCTTCTTCCACAATGTCCCGGCCCACGATTCTGTCCAAGGACCAGTCTCCGCCCTTGACCAGCACCTGGGGCCGCACCGCGTCGATGAGTTCAAGGGGGGTATCCTCGTCAAATATGATAATGAAATCGATGCATTTCAGCGCAGCCAGCACAAATGCGCGGTGCTCCTGCCGGTTAACGGGCCTGTCCGCTCCCTTGCCCAGACGGCGCACCGAGTCGTCGCTGTTCAGCCCCAGCATGAGACCGTGGCCCAGCGCCCGGGCCCGGGTCAACAGATCCACGTGCCCGGGGTGCAGGATGTCGTAGCAGCCGTTGGTGAACACCAGCCTGTAACCCTCGGGAAAGGATTTTTTGCGCTCCAGGAACTCTTCGATGGTCAGCAGTTTCTTATTTGCGGGCAGCATGGCTACATTTTCGGTTTCAAGTTTTCGCACGAGCGGAACAGCATCAGCTCCAGCCAGTCGTACGCGAATTCGAGGGTAGCCTCGTCATCTTCCATGACGGCCTTCCGACGTTCCCCGTCCACCTCGAAACGGTCGAACACGCGCATGTTCTCGATCATACCCCGGAAATCGTCCAACTGATACAGGGCCAGCACCACCATCTGCACCATCTGGTCCGGCAGTTGCTTGCCGGTCTCCTTGAACCGGGCCAGCAGGTCCATGTAACGGTCGTTGAATCGCACATAGACTTCAAAGCCCTGATCCTTGAGCCACTCTTCGGAAGTCCACTCATCGGGTTCCTCAAATCCTCGGCAGTGAGGCTCCCGGACCACAAAGAACTGCTCCTCCACGCCGCCGTCGTCGTTCGGCCTGGTGGCCCGCCCCAAAGGATAGGTGCGGCATGCCCCCGGACGGTCCGGGTAGACCGAGCAACCCTCTGTACGTACAAACGGGCAGCTGCGCTTGGCGTTGTCGGTCATGCGCAGGCGCATGACCGGAAACCGGGTGTCCGGCATGACGCTGGTCTCGCAGTGCACATGCACGAAGTCGCGGCTGGCCATTTCCAAATGCCTGCGCAGGCGCAGCACGTCATAGGGGGTCATGACCAGATTGAGATCGCCGCAACATTCATTGAAGCAGGAAATTCCGGGATAACATTTGAAACAATACGACTCGCCTTTCTTCAGTTCGGGCAGGCTGTCCAGAAATTCCTTGGTTTCGTCTTTACTCATGTTCTCGCTCGTGGGCCTTGCAGACCGTTGAAAAACGACAATCCACTTCGTCAGCGTCAAAACACAGACCACATGTGTCTACGCAATACACTGTGCACCCTGTTCTTTCCACTTCCTTGCGTNTCATACTTTTTAACCGGTCCGCGGAATTTAATTTTTCAACAGTCGGATCAATATTACAATNTATCATATCCGAATCCGAGAGCCCTATATCTTCCAGGTCCTGTTGGCAAGATCAGCAGGTACAGCCCAGCCGCTTCTCCACCTCGCTCATCTTGCGGCGCAGATCCGCGTCCAGCAGGCGTTGTTCGTCCCCCGCGGCCCGGATGACGTCCGTACGGGCGTGCATGGTCTGCATCTTGTACCGATTGGCCAGGGCGTTGCCTTCGCTTGCGGCCGAAGTGCGGCTGGCCACGCCGGTACGTTTCTTGTGCCGCACGGCCAAATGTCCGGTGTAGACCGCGAACCTGCCGGCCTCAGCCAAGCGCAGGTCGTGCTCGTAGTCGTCGTATTGGGACGGAGAAAGCTGCAGGGCGAAATCTCCGGACTCCAGAAGCACTTCAGTGCGAAACACATGGCAGCAGCCGGTCACCGAGGTGCAGGGGCGCACGCAGTCCAACAGACCTGTGTCCAAGGTCTGCAGGTGCAGATCGGAAAGTTTGAACGGATTGGGCGTGTAACTGTTCAGAGAGCCGCCCTTGTGGTCGGCGTCCACCTGCAGGTGACCGTCGGCGTGCTGCACCAGCAGCGGATTGACATGGTCCACCACCTTGCAGCCCCAGACACCCGCGTCCGGATACAGCCTGACGGCGGCGCCCAACCGGCCCAGCCAATCTCCGGGCAGAGAGACGTCGTCGTCCAGGTAGACCACGTAGTCGCAGGCCGCCACTTCAGGCAAGTGCAGCAACCAGTTGCGGGCCACCGGCGCCCCCACGTTCACAGGCAAAGCCGTTACGGCCAAACGCCTGCCGAAACGCTGCTCCCAGAACTCCAGCACCTCGGCGGTTTGGTCCGTGGACCCGTTGTCGAGCACGAAAATCCTGGCTTCGTCCAGGTCCGAGGCATGCAGAGACTCCAGAGTGGCATCCAGTTCCGCGCCCTTGTTCCAGGAATAAAGCAGAATACCCACGCTGCCGGGAACCGGAGTCCTCTCCAGATCAACCCCGGCCAACAGGTCATGGACCCGCAGCAACAGGCTGGTGTTCCAGGGAGCCCTCTCCAGGACATCCAGAAACAACAGGGCCGCGGCATCGCGTTCCCCACCCTGCGCCAGACAAAGCCCGGAGGCCAACTCTGCGTAGGATACACCGAAGGCGCCGCCGGTCATTTCCGTGAGCCGGGCCGCAGTGTAGCATTCATGACGCAACCTGCCGAACAGGCCCCGGATGTTGTTGAAAATCGGTTCGGTCCCCGCCGGCTCGTCCATGTCCAGCCGGGAGGCGGCCCAGTCCAGGTCGCCCGAAACCATGCCCATGAATAACGCCTGCTCGCGCCAGAACAGATTGCCCGGCGCATCGGCGATGCTCATATCGATGAATTCCTTGATCTTGATGAAATCCCGCCGAGTACGCAGAGAGTCGTAATAGCCAAGATCGTCCGGTCTGCGCCAGTTCGCGACAAGGGCCTGAAGTGCGTCCAAAGTGGGTTGCGGCAAAACCGACCGTACCTGCTCCAATCCGAGCAGTTCCTGGGCCATGGCCCCATCCAGGGAATTTTCGCCGAAAGCCGTCTGAAGCAGGTCCGCGGCCATGGTCCGCAGGGACTCGCCCCCGGAGCGCAGGCACCATCCGGCCATGTCCAGCAAGTGCAGCTTGCCGGTGCACCCCAGGCGCAGCTTGCACCGAAGCTCTTCGGGCAGGGTGTCCCAGAACGAGGTCAGGGGGCCGGCTTCAGCCATCTAATCCAACTCCTCGATAGGCAGGTCCTGAACAATGCGCTCGCCCAGATAGACACGCATTAGATTCATGCCCTTGTTGTGAAGGGTCAGTAGGGAGCGCACCACCTTGCGGTTGATACCGCCCATTTCTCTGCGCAACTCGTAATCCTGGGCCAACTGATGCATACGCTTCGCCAAACACTCGGCGTTTTCGATCTCGCACAGAAACCCATTGACCCCGTCGCGAACGAGTTCAGGGATACCACCAGCTTGGGTACTGATCACGGGAAGTCCCCTGTCGAACGCCTCCAAAATAGTGTTGGGGAGGCTTTCCATGCGGGAAGTGACCACCAACATATCCGATGTTTTGATGAACTCAAGCACCTCGGCATGAGAACACCGACCCGGTGAATTTATCCGTTCCCGAACTTCCGGCAGCCCTTTAACCAAATATCTTTTGGTGGGCCCCGGCTTCAAGCCCACAGCGAGGAACTCCGTATCACGAAGATCGGCCAGTTTGCCGTAATGATTGCAGGCCTCCACAAACACGTCGAACCCCTTAATCTTCGCCTCATTCCCGATATACAAAAAACGGGTCGTTCGTTTCTTATACGGCTGAGAGTTGTCCGTGCCCGGCCTGGCAAAAGCGTTGTAGACCACGTTGAGCTGTTTACGCCGTACGCCGACTCGGGCCAGCACATCGGCGCACACCTTGGAATTGCATATCACCCCGTTGGACAGGGACGCCCACAAACAAAACAGGGCATTGGGTTTAGAAATCACGCCGCGGTTGATGTAATGTTTGAAACGCCCGCCAAAAACACGGGCCAGCACGCCCATCTTGTACGCTCTATTGTGAAAAGAGTGGACCACGTCAATGTCATGTTCCTCCACGAGACTTTTCAGGAACCGGGCGCTTTTCAACGGATTCTTGAATTTGTCGAAGGTAATCACATTGATTCCACCGGTGTCCCTGACCACTCTCCCAAGAGGGGACTTTGATGTGACAAGGACGTGCACCCGCACCCCCATATCCCGCATTGCGATGGCATTGTTGACCATTTGTCTGGCTCCGCCCGATATCTTCGACGAGTCCGTGGCGAAAAGAACGGATTCCACTTCCGGCCGCTTGCGGTGGAGTTTGAAAAAAAAGCGGGAAGTCGTTTCATTACCGTACATACGCAGACGACTCTGAATCCATTTGCCGTCCTTGCGGGCCCCCACACCGAGGCGATTCAGGTGATAGGGATTGGTGCCCTTGGTGTTCGCCCAGCGTTCCAGGGTAAAGGCCCCGGCATAGCCTGCCTTGCGAAGCTCTTCCTCGGCCAGAGCGTCGAACTGGCCCCACGGCCAGCAGAAAAGCTGCTCGCTGTAACGGTTCAGGTCGCGCATGCGCTCGATGCTGCGGGAAAAATCCTTGCGGCAGAACTCCCTTCGTTGGGCCCGGGACCTGATTCTGAACCGGGGGTCTTCTCCGCCGTTCATTTCCGGCCAGAATCCGTTGTATGCGTAGGCACTGCCCACACGAAACATGGGCCATCCCTCTTTCATGGCCGGGTAGATGCAGGAGGCTGCCCAATGGGCTTTGGGGCTGCCCACCGGTTTTTCAGGAACCAAGTTCACAAAACAGCCCTGATGCCGTGCGCCATGGGAATGGACTTCCATGCCCTTGGAAACCATGGCCCGGATCTCGGACTCATTGATGAACTGATCGCAATCCCTGTCGAAATGGGCGGCCCGGAAAGCATCCGGCATGGGCTGCATTTCCGGGGCGGTATCCAGGGTACGAACCTTACCAGTTCTGGTGAAGTCGGTCAGGGCAAAAAAAATCCCGGTCATACCCCGCTTTTCCAGTTCGGGCACGGCGTAAAGCCAGTTGCTCAAGTGGCCGTCGTCAAAGGTCAGCACCACGGACTTGCCGTCGATACGCCGCTCGCCGCGGGTGACGGCCAGCAATTCCCTGGCGGTGATGGTGCGGTATCCGGCGTCCAACATGGCGTCCAGATGCTCACAAAATTGTTCGGGGGTATGCCCGCCAACGTGGCTGACGGCATGGTAGCAGAATACAGGAACACTCCTGCGAAACATGATATATCTCTCTTTAACCGCCGGTATGAGCGGATTTTACGTCGATTATCCCTGCCGGAAGCAGGGTCCTGTAGTGGTATCAGATGGCCGATGTTCGGGCAAGGCGGACGCATTCAGGCTGACCACGCTAAAATTATTGAAATATATTCCGCTTATGGATAATAGAACAGATCATGTCGGACAGAACGATTCTTTTCATTGCCGAACCGCAATCGGTTACGGGCATCTTCCCGACGCTCAAGGAAGCAGGAGTGCAGGCGGGGCTCGCCGACAATCTGAACGGTGCGCTCGGTTTCATCAAGAAATCGCACCCGCTGCTCATCTTCTCGCGCCCGGACCTGCAAGGTTTCGACGCCCAGGCCTTGCTGGAGCAGGCCCGACAGGACGACTCCTTCCCGCCGGTGATCATCTTTTCCAAAACCGGATCCGCCGAAGAGGCGCAGAAATTCCTGGAACTGGGCGCACGCGACTACTGGCTTGAACCACTCATGTGGGAGAAGATCAAGCTGGTCCTGCCCGACAAGGCAACGGAACCCGCTCCGGCCCCGGAGCCCGAACCCACACCCCGCCCCGCCCCATCCGCTGCCCCGGCAGGCACAGCCGGAAAATTTCAGATCATCGGCAAACATCCGGCAGTGCTGCGAGTCCTGGCCCTGGCCAAAAAAGTGGCCCGATCCAAGGCCACGGTGCTCATTGCCGGCGAATCGGGCACGGGTAAGGAAATGTTCGCCCGTTATCTGCACCACAACAGCAACCGCGTGGACGCACCGTTCGTGGCCATCAACTGCGCGGCCCTGCCCGAGCATCTGCTGGAGTCCGAATTGTTCGGCCATGAAAAGGGCGCGTTCACCGGAGCCATCAACCGCAAGCTCGGCAAATTCGAGCTGGCGGACGGCGGCACCATCCTGCTGGACGAAATCACTGAGATGGACCTGGGGCTGCAGGCCAAACTCCTGCGCGTGCTCCAGGAGTCCGAGTTCGACCGCGTGGGCGGCGTGGAAACGGTCAAGGTGGACGTGCGAGTCATCGCAACCACCAACCGGGCTATCGAGGAAACCGTCAAGGAAGGCAAATTCCGCCAGGACCTCTACTATCGCCTGAACGTCATCCCCCTGAAGCTCCCGGCCCTCAAGGAGCGGGGCGGGGACGTCATCAATCTGGCGGAATTCTTCGTGAACAAGTATTGCGCGGCCTACGGCCTGAGCCATATGGCCTTCACCGAAGACGCCAAATCCTGGCTCACGGGCTACGACTGGCCAGGAAACGTGCGCGAGCTGCAAAATCTCATGGAGCGTGCCGTACTTCTGGCCGGGGACGGCCCCATTCAACGCAATCACTTCCTCATGGAGGAGGACGCGTGGGAGCCGGACGACATGAGTGCCATCGAAGAAGCCCAGGAAATCCTTTCCGAGGCGGCGCCTCCTTCCTCTCTGGACGAGGCCCTTTCGGTCATCCCCTTGCAGGAAATGGAAAAGAAGCTCATCCTCAAGAGCCTGGACGAGACCGCGGGCAACCGCACCCGGGCCGCGGACCTGCTCGGCATCTCCGTCCGCACGCTGCGCAACAAGCTCAACGAGTACAAGAAACAGGGCATCGAAGTTTAGCCCTGTTCCCAAAGGATACCCCGTGTTTTTCGACATCCTCAAGGAGACCGGCCTGACCTGCGCCCATCGCGGAGCGCGTTCCCTTGCCCCCGAAAACACGCTGCTCGCCGCACAAAAGGCCGTGGAATGCAAGGCGCATTTCTGGGAGCTGGACGTGCAGATGATTGCGGACAACCAGTTGGTGGTCTTTCACGACGACACCCTGAAACGCACCACGGACATCGAGTCCAGGCCGGAGTTCGAAGACCGCAGGGACGTGCACGATTTCACCTTGGAAGAACTGCGTTCCCTGGATGCGGGCTCCCACTTCCTGACGACCGACCCTTACGGAACCGTGAAATCAGGCGAAGTGCCGGAGGCGGAGCATGAAGTCATCCGCGCGCAGCGCATACCCACCCTACGCGAGGCCCTGGAATTCACGGTGCGCCAAAAACTGCCCATGAACCTGGAAATCAAGGATCAGACCGGATACGCAAGCGACAAAACAATTGTCCGGGCCGTGCTTGAGGTCATCCGTGAGACGGGAGCCGAGGAACTCATCCTGTTTTCCTCGTTCAACCACGACTACATGATCCAGTCCAAAACACTGGCTCCGCACATCCCCACGGCGGCGCTCCAGGAAGAAACGCATCCGGAAAACCTGGTGGAATACCTGCATTCCCTGGGTGTGTCCGCCTACCATCCGGACCACCGCATCACTTCGCCGGCACTCGTTCGCGAACTGAAGGCGGCCAAGCTGCATACCAATCTCTGGACCGTCAACGACATGGACACGGCCAAGGAATTCATCCGGGCCGGAGCCAAGGCCATCATCACGGATTTCCCCCAGCGACTGTAGCCGTTTCCCTCATTTTTCTGCTACCGTGGAATCATGATCCCAAGCAGAACCCGACAGATCAAAAGCGGTCCGCAACACTCCGGGCCGGTGGTGTACTGGATGCACCGGGAACACCGTGCCCAGGACAACTTCGCCCTGCTCTTCGCCCAGCAACAGGCCCTGCTGCGCAAGCAGCCGCTCTGCGTGACCTATGCCCTTGCTCCGGCCTTTCTGGAGGCCAGACACAGACAGTTCTCCTTCCTGAGCGCGGGCCTGCGCGAGACAGCCGTGGAGTTGGAAGGACTGGGCATTCCCTTCCTGCTGCGCATGGGCCTCCCCGCCGAAGAAATTCCCGCCTTGGTGCGGGAGCTGGGCGCCTCGATCCTGGTGACGGATTTCGACGTGTTGCGGCTCAAGCGCCAATGGATGGTCGAGGTCTGCCGCAGCCTGAACATGGATGTTTTCGAGGCCGACAGCCGCAACATCGTTCCCTGCTGGCTGGCGTCCCCCAAAAAGGAATACGCGGCGCGCACCATCCGGCCCAAGCTGCACGGGTTGTTGCCCGAATATCTCGTGGAGCCGCCCGTCCTGGCCCCGCATCCCATTCCATTGACCGAACGGCCAGCCTCGGCGAACTGGGACACTGTCTACCGGTTCGTGGCCTCACGGCCGGGTCCGAAGCCCACCAGATTCGCCCCCGGCTCCAAGGCAGCCTCCATAGCTCTGGCCGCATTCCTCCGCACCCGCCTGAACCGCTACGGAAAAGGCCGCAACGTGCCCACCGACCCGGTCATCTCTCGTCTGTCGCCCTACCTGCACTTCGGACAAATATCCGCCCTGCGCATCGCCCTGACGGTACTGGATGCAAACGCGGACAGAGACTCCAAGGACAGCTACCTGGAGGAACTCATCATCCGCCGTGAACTTTCAGACAACTTCTGCCATTACGAGCCGGACTACGACAACACCGACAGCTTTGCGGACTGGGCCGCCGCCACCCTGTCCAAGCACGCAAAGGACCCCAGGCCCCACCTCTATTCGGACGAACAACTGGAACAGGGCCTGACCCATGACCCGCTCTGGAATGCGGCCCAGATGGAAATGGTCAACACCGGGCACATGCACGGGTACATGCGCATGTACTGGGCCAAGAAAATTCTGGAATGGACGGAATCGCCGGAGCGGGCCATGCGCACCTGCATCGAACTCAACGACCGCTACCAGCTCGACGGCAGGGATTCCAACGGCTACACGGGCATCGCCTGGTCCATAGGAGGGGTGCATGACCGAGCCTGGCAGGAGCGCCCCGTGTTCGGAAAAATCCGCTCCATGACTTACAATGGTGCGAAATCCAAGTTCAAGATCCAGGAATACATCGACGCCCAACTAGGCAACAGCCGGAAGTCGCTACCTTGAGTCGGAGCGCTTCCGCATCTTCTCCACCATCCGCAACCCCCGGACGGCCCTCTGATTACGGCTGTTCAGGGACATGGCCAGGGTGAAGTATTCCTCGGCCCGATCATAACCGCCGGAGTCCAGATAGATATTCCCGAAATTGGCGGCCACCATGTCGCTGGCCCTGTGCAGCTCCGGGTTGAGTTCGTCTGCCCGCCGCAGGCTCCGCAGGGCGTTGCGGAAGTCTCGCCCGTCCTGATAGGCCAGGGCCATGTTGTAATGCAGCACGTCGTCGTCCGGCGAAATGTCCAGGGCCTGCTGGAAATTCTCCACGGCGTCCTGCCATTTGCCCTGGCTGCGCAGAGCGATGCCCAGCCGGTTGAAGGTATGGATGTCCTCCCTGTCCAGCCTGGAGGTCTTGGATTCAAGGACGGTCTTGAGATATTTCTCGGCCATGACCGGAGAAACCTGGGCCACGGACTCCGCGATGTGATCGGCCATGCCCGCCACCAGGGTACGGGCCTCCCGGCCCATGATCTCGATGCTCCTGTCGAAATATTCCTCGGCCTGCTCCAATTCCTTTTTCTCCAGATAGACCGACCCGATGTCCGCCTTGCGTTCGGGGTTGAGCGGGCTGAGAAAGTCGAGCTTCTTGAGATAGTCCAGGGCCCGGTCATTGTCCATGCCCCGCAGGGCCCTGACCAGCCGCTTGATGGGCTCCATGTACATCTCCGAAGCATGATGAGCGGTGAGGTAGGAGTCCAGGGCTGCGGCCCGGTCGCCCATGGCCAGATGAATATCCCCTTGAAGCATGAGTCCGGCCGGACTGCCCGGCTTGATGCCCAGAATCTGGTCCACCACCATAAGGGCCTCGTCGAAGTTCCCGACAGCCAGCAACGCCTTGCCCTTGTCCATGAGTTGTCCCAACTGACTGGGAGGACTGAGGGCAAAAGCCATTTTCTCGAGGATGTTGTTCATGGAGGCCGGTTTGCAGATGACGTTGGCGACGCCCAACTCCATGAAATAAGCGGTGAGATCCCGGCTGACCTCCCAGGCCAGCACCACGATTTTGAGGTCCGGGAATTTTCTGGTCAGCACGATGACGAAGTCCGTACTCGGCTCTTCGTTGACCATACGTTCCACAAAGACCAGCAGCGGCACCTTTTCCTTGTAGAGCTTCTCCACCACTTTCAGGGCGGCTTTACGCCCGGCAAAGGCGTACAGACAATCGCGCTTGGAACCGGCCACACGGTGAATGGCCGAACGCAGGGTACGGAAGAAAACCTTGTCCTCGGAGAGGACCACGGCAACACCCCTGTCGGCTTCGAAAAACTCGTGCAGCGTCCTGATGCAATATTCCGTTTTCATGTCCGCTCCGGGCAGGAGAATCGGGAGTTTTCCTCATCATGGCGCGCAATGCCGCCGGAGAAAGGGGCTCAACAGCCGGTTCAGCCCTTGAGCAGTTTCTGCAGAGCCGCCAGCTTGTCCTTGGCCACCTTGCTGGACGGGTTGATTTTCACGGCTTCCTCGTAGAACCGAAGAGCCTCGTCCAACCGCCTCATTTCTGAATACAGGTCACCGAAATGCATGGCCACGTTGACGCTGACCTTATAGAGGTCAGGACCGCACTGAAGCGCCTTTTCAAAACACTCCAAAGCCTTGCGCCGCTCGCCGCCGTCCCGGTAGGCCAGCCCCATGTTGAAATGCAGACCTTCGTCTTCCGGGGATATCTGCAGGGCGCGCTTGTAGTTGTCGATGGCCTCGCGCCACTTGCCCTGGCTGCGCAGGGCGATGCCCAGCTTGTTGAAGGTGGCGATGTCCTCCTTGCTCAGGTTGGCGCCCTTGGTCTCCAGCACCTTGTGAAGATACTTCTCGGACATCTTTGGCGACGACTCGGCAACGGCCCCGGCAATGCGTTCGGCCACGCCGGAAACCATGCTCATGGCCTCCTGGGTGGCGGTCTCGATGGCCTGGTCGAAATACTTCTCGGCCATATTCATTTCCTTGCGCCGGATATGGGCCGCGCCGATCTCGCATTTGCGCTCGGTATTGAGCGGGCTGAGACGGTCGAGCTTCTTGAGATACTTGAGATGCTCTTCCTCGTTCACGCCCTCGTAGACGTTTGCCAGCTTCTTGAGCGGCTCCAGATAGAGGCGCGAACTTTCATGGGCCTGGAGATAGGCTTTGACTGCCTTGTTGTGATCCTCCATGGCCAGGTAGCAGTCGCCCGCCAGCATGAGCCCGGCCGGGCTGTTGGGCTTGATCTTGAGGATCTTGGTACTGATCTTGAGAGCGCCCTGAAAGTCGCCCCCGTCCAGAAGCGTCTTCCCCTCGGACATGAGCTCGGAAAGCTTGCCCTGCGGCTTGATGGTGAAGGCCAGCTTCTCGATGATGTTGTTCATGGACGCCGGCTTGGAGATGACGTTGTTGACGCCCAATTCGTAAAAATACGCGATGTTCTCCCGACGAGTCTCGCCCACGAGCACAATGGTCCGCAACTCGGGAATCAGGTTCTTCATGGCGATGATGAAGTCCGTACTCGGCTTCCCGGCAATGACGCGCTCCACGAAAACCACGGTGGGTATGTTGCGCTCATGGCACTTTTTGATGAGCTTCACGGCGGAACTGGTGCTGCCGGCAAAGGCCAGACAGTCCTTTTTGGTGCCGATGATCTTGGTCATGGTCGACCGGAGAGTACGCTGGAATAATTGATCCTCGGACAGGAGGACGATGACGCCCCCGTCCCTTTCAATGTAGTCGTGTACGATTCTGTCGTACATTCCCGTGCTGCTCATGGCTCCCCTTGGCGGCTCCGACAGGCCGCCGCCACGCTGGATGTCGATACGGTATAAAGAGAAACAGGCTTCACGCCCGTAGTTTACGTCCCTACCCGGAAAAAGGTCACACCACCATTATAATGGCTCAAGTGCGACCTGCGGAAAAATTCATACTGCTTAGTGAGGGTGAAAAGTCTAATAGGAAAAGATCCAGCCCGGAGCGCGCAGCATGTGATGCAATTCAGCGGACCGGATGCCGATGAGTTCCTCAAGCAGCGTCTTTTCCTCGACAGGCCCTTCCACCAACGGCACGCGCTTGGTGATGCCGCACAGCCCCTTGAGCAACTCGATGGCGTCGTCCCGCCCCCCAAGGCGGTCCACCAGTCCGTAGACAAGGGCCTGCCGGCCGGTGATGCCCCGGCCGTCGGCAATGGCCTTGACCTCTTCCACCTTCATGTTGCGGCCCTTGGCCACGTCGGTGACGAACTGGTCCTGCATGTCGTTCATGAGTTCAAGGATCTGCCGGCGCTGCGCCTCGGTCAGGTCCTTGAGCGGCGTTCCGGCCGCCTTGAACCGCCCTGTGGCCAGCACCTCGGGCTTGATGCCCAGTTTTTCCAGGGCAGCCCCAAAGGTCATGAACTCGGCCTTGACCCCGATGCTGGCCGTGATGGAGCCGGGGTTGGCCACGATCTTGGTGGCCGGTGCGGACACGTAGTAGCCTCCGCTGGCCGCCACTGTGCCGAAGGAGGCGACCACGGGCTTGACCTCGGCCAGCCGCTGCACGGCACGATAGATCTCCTGGGAAGGCGCTATGGCTCCGCCCGGCGAATCAACCCGCAGCAATACGCCCTTGACGCTTTCGTCCTCACGCAGGGCGTTCAGCCACTCCACCACCGGAGCGGACTCCATGATGGTGCCGTAAATGTTGGCCTGACCCAGCTTGGTCCGGGAAAAACCGAAGGAACCGACTCCCGATGAACCAAAGAAGGCCATGGCCCCCGCAATGAGGGCCACGGCCAATACAATCAAGAGTACCCCAAAGATGAAGGGGTGTCGCTGGGAGAAACGAAGCTTGGCTTCCATTTATCCTCGCTACTCGGACTCTTCCTCCGAGCTGGCGGCTTCCAGCTTCTCGCGAAGCAGGTCGCCGAGGGTGGTGTTACCGTTTTCCGCGGGAGCGCCGCCGTAGCTCTTGGGCTTGCGGGGCTCATCTTCCTGGGTCTGTTTGATGGACAGACCAAGGCGACGTTCGTCGGCGGACACGTGAATGACCTTGGCTTCGATGGTTTCGTTTTCCTTGAAGATTTCAGACGGACTCTTGATCTTCTTCCGGCTGATTTCGGAAACGTGAACCAGGCCTTCAATGCCTTCTTCCACTTCAACGAAGAGACCGAAGTCGGTGATGTTGGTCACAACGCCGGTGACCATCTGGCCGACAGGGTACTTGGCCGGGACCTGGGTCCACGGGTCTTCGGTGAGCTGCTTGACGCCAAGGGTGAACTTTTCGTTTTCCTTGTCCACGGTGAGGACCTTGGCCTGGACGGAATCGCCGACCTTGTACACTTCGGACGGGTGGCGGATCTTCTTGGTCCAGGAGATGTCGGACACGTGGATGAGACCGTCGATGCCTTCTTCGATACCGATGAAGACGCCGAATTCGGTGATGTTCTTGATGGAGCCTTCAAGCACGGTGCCTTCAGGGTACTTCTCGGCAACCACATCCCAGGGGTTGGGGCTGACCTGCTTCATACCCAGGGAGATGCGCTTCTTCTCCTGGTCCACACCCAGAACGATGACATCGACTTCGTCGCCGACCTTCACCATCTGAGACGGGTGACGGAGCTTGCGGGTCCAGGACATCTCGGAGATGTGCACCAGGCCCTCCACGCCGGATTCCAGTTCCACGAATGCACCGTAGTCGGCCAGGTTGGTGACCGTACCGGTGTAGCGTGCATCCTGGGGGTACTTCTCGGCGATGTTTTCCCACGGATCGGGAACAAGCTGCTTGAGGCCCAGGGAGACCTTCTGGCCTTCCTTGTCGAAGTTGAGGATCTTCAATTCGAGATCGTCGCCCAGCTGGACCATTTCCTTGGGGTGCTTGATGCGCTTCCAGGACATGTCCGTGATGTGCAGCAGGCCGTCGAGACCGCCCAGGTCGATGAACACGCCGTATTCGGTGATGTTCTTGACCTTACCGGTGACGATCTGGCCTTCCTCGATGGTTTCGAGAAGCTTTTCACGCTGCTCGGCGCGCTGCTCTTCCAGCAGGACGCGGCGGGAAACGATGACATTGGAACGGCGGCGGTTGATCTTGAGGATCTTGAATTCGTATTCATTATCCACAAGAGCGTCCATATCCGGGACCGGGCGCAGGTCGACGTGGGAGCCGGGCAGGAATGCCTCGACGCCGCCCAGATCGACGGTGTAGCCGCCCTTGATGCGGCGGATGATACGACCGGTGACGACGCCGTCCTGCTCCTGGAATTCTTCCAGTTTATCAAAAAGCTGCATCCTCTTGGCCCGTTCGCGGGACAGGAAGATGGTGCCTTCGGCTTCGTCTTTGTTGACCACGAAGACATCGACCTTGTCGCCGACGTTGACGCTGACCGCGCCCTCGGCATCGGCGAATTCAGATACGGGGATCTGGCCTTCGGATTTGAAGTTGACGTCGACGAGAACGTGATCCTTGCCTACCTTGACGACTTCACCGGAAACGATGGTGCCTTCGTCCAGGTCGCCGAAATCGGAATTGAGGTAATCTTCGAGGGCTGCCTCAAAGCTCATTTCCATTTCTTGGGATTCAACAGTTTCTTCGGTTTTTTCCATGGTTAACCTCCAACATGGTCCTCGGACAAAAGTATTTAGCGTATATATGATCGACCGCAGTCCGCTACCGAAGGTTCCACCGCTCCGAGGTCCGGTTTTCCCTTTGGCGAGGCCGGCCCGCTGAGGACCGATACCGCTGCCGTAACGCCCAATGTCGAGCCGGGCGAAATGCGCCCCGGCCGTTGGGTACTATTGCAAAGAATCACTTCCGTAGCTGAAATCAAACCCACTGTAAACCGTTTTCTGCCGCGGAATCCTGCTATTTGCCTTTCCCTGTGATTTTAGCATGTTCCGAAAATGTAAAACAAAGTCAGGCCGACAGCGCGAAGGCCGCCGACCTGACTTATTGATTTTACTACTAAATTCCTAACCGCGGCACTGGTGTTTCATGTTGTCGCCTTCGACAATGAAGACCACGGACTCGGCGATGTTGGTAGCCAGGTCGGCAACCCGCTCCAGATGGCGGGCCGCAATGATGCAGTGCACGCCGCGCTCCACTATGCGGGATTCGCGGACCATGTCGCTGATGAGTTCCTTGAGGATCTTGACGTTGAGGGTGTCGGCCTCGTCGTCGGTGCGGCAGACATGATGAGCCAGGGCAACGTCGCCGTCCACAAAGGCCTTGAGCGAATCCGCCAGCATCTGCTTGGACACGGTGCTCAACTCCTCCATCAGGGGGTTGAAAGGCAACGGAGGACGGGAACTCAGGAATATGGAGCGGTGGGCCAGGTTCACGGCCTCGTCTCCCAGGCGTTCCAGGTTCACGGTGATGCGCTGGGAGCCTATGATGGTGCGCAGGTCGATGGCCATGGGCTGGTCCAGGGCCAGAAGCTCCAGGTTGAAATTGTCGATATCGTCCTCGAGGTCGTTGATGGCGCTGTCGCCTCTGATGACCTCCTCGGCCAAGTCGCCGTCGCCTTCGACAAAGGCCTTGATGGACTTGTGAATGGCCGTCTCGGACAGGGCGGCCATGCGCAGCACCCTGAGCTTGAGTTCCTCAAGCTTTTTCGTGAAATGAGCTCTCTGCTCCATGTATCCTCCCTCCTAACCGAACCGGCCGGTGATGTAGTCTTCCGTCTGCTTGTTCTTGGGCTTGGTGAACATGGCCTTGGTGTTGTCCACCTCGATGAGCCTGCCCATGTAGAAGAAGGCAGTGCGGTCGGACACACGCGCGGCCTGCTGCATGCTGTGCGTGACGATAATGATGGTGTAGTTCTTCTTCAGCTCGTGAATCAGGTCTTCAACCTTCTGGGTGGCGATGGGGTCCAGGGCCGAGGCGGGTTCGTCCATGAGCAGCACCTCGGGCTCCACGGCCATGGCGCGGGCGATGCACAAACGCTGCTGCTGGCCGCCGGAAAGGCCCAGGGCCGAAGTATGCAGCCTGTCCTTGACCTCGTCCCACAAAGCCGCTCCCTTGAGGGCTTCCTCAACACGGTTCTCGATGAACATCTTGTCCTTCACGCCGTTGACGCGCAGGCCGTAGGCCACGTTCTCGAAAATGGTTTTGGGAAACGGGTTGGGCTTCTGGAAGACCATGCCGATCCGGCGGCGCAGGGAAACCACATCGATGCCCTTGGCATAGATATCCTGATTGTCCAGGGTCATGGTTCCCTCGACCCGGGTCCCGGCGATGAGGTCGTTCATGCGATTGATGCAACGCAGGTAGGTGGACTTGCCGCAGCCGGACGGGCCGATAAGCGCACTGACCTGGTTCTCTTCAAATTCGATGGTGATGTCTTCAAGAGCCTTGAAATCCGAATAGTAGAAATTCAGGTTCCTGGAAGCCACCTTGACGGCATTTCCCATTACTTTCTCCGTAAATAGATTTCTTGCGGGCGCAGGCGCGGACGCCTGCAGTCACAGTCCATCTTGACTATCCCCCGGCCGTTACAGGCCAATGACCCGTTTGTTACGATTGCGTTACAGAGGACATTAATAACGCCATCGCGGCACAATCCCGGATTTACGTAGTGGACACCGTGGAAGGAGTTTTGACAACCCGTCAGTGAAGTTTCTAACCCACCAACGCGTGCGGCGTCGCCGCCTCTGACCGGCTCCGCAAGGCGGCGTAGAGCCGAAAATTGTCCACCTTGGATTCGCCGCTCAGTGGTCCAATAAAGTGGACCCACTTCTGATATCGGCCTCACTCTCCCTTCTTGAGTGGAGTGTTGAATACCTTGGGTACTCAAAGCAGAGGCATACGGCTAAGACCTTCAGTGAAGAGAAGATTCCAGCCTTCAATCGCTTCTTTGAAATGATTCCAAACACGAAGCTGGTTACTGAGCTTACTGTGACCGATTGCCTGAATGTGTTGAAGCATCGAGCCGAGGAAGTCAGCGGTAGCGCGGCTAATAAGGACAGGAAGAACCTTGCGGCAGCGTGGACGTGGGGCGTGAAGTACTTGGGTATGCCGAAAGACAATCCCTTTGCGGCTGTTGATAAGTTCCCCGCAAAGCAGCAAGGCAAGTACGTGCCTCCGGTTGAGGATTTCTGGAAAGCCTATGACGTTGCCAGGCCCAAAGATCAGGTCTTCTTGCTGACGCTGTTGCACACAGCGGCACGTCGAAATGAGTTGCTGACCCTGACATGGGGATGATCTGGACTTGGACACCGGCAAGATACGCCTGTGGACTAGGAAGCGGGCTGACGGCTCACTTGAGTATGATTGGCTCCCGCTCACCAAGCGGCTTCTTAAAGCGTTGAAGGAGCACTACGAACAGCGGGTTAGTGAGTTTGTGTTCTGTCGCTCTGACGGCTCCCCGTACAAGTGGCGGCAACACCTCATGAAGATTCTGTGTAAACGGGCCGGAGTGAAGCACTTCACTTTCCATAGCATTCGTCACCTGACAGCTTCCATGTTGGCCCAGGAGGGGGTAGACATACCCACCATCCAAGCCATCCTGCGGCACAAGAACTCGATGACTACTACCCGGTACATTCACCGACTAGGCATCACAAAGAACGTCTTGGAAGATGTGTTCGGTTAACATGAAACAAGCCCCGGAGGCATAGGTCTTCGGGGCTTGTAACTTACACTGCTAAATCTTCTCTGACTTGTTTCCGAAAGTCCTTGTACGCATCTTTGACGTCTTCACAAAGTGACCTGATTTCCTCCATGTCATCTTGGAAAATCTCTTCAGCGGCCTCTTCATTATCAACCGTCCTATCCCAAACCTTGTAATTGAATGTGTAGCGACGATCATCATCCTCGTCTTGTTTGTGATGCGGCAACACAGCCCCTTGAACGTAATTCCAAAGATCGGTTATGCTTTCTTCGAGAGAGCACGCTTTGTCCTCAATTTCATCGTTAATGAACTCATTGTCTTCATCCTCGATGAACTCAGTAGCATCCAACAACGGTCTAAATTGGCTAGAGTAGTACTCGCAATCATCACAAAGGGAGTCGCATAAATCGGAGACATCTTCGCTAGAGATAATTTCGCTCAAAGAGTCGAACAACTCTTCGTCATGCTTCCTATCACGCTCTGACTTTTTCCCTACTCCAAAGAAATCAGCAGCCTTCATTGCTCCGTCAATTATGTCCTTCATTTTGACTCCTCCTCTGACTGTTAGCCCATTCTAGGATGGCTGTTCTCATCGACAACAAACAATGCATCGGGATTCCCAAGTTGCACGTATGAAAGAGCTTCTGAGTATGTAAAGTCTTTACGGATTTCCTCCTCGAGATCTTTTTTCGGAATACATATTTGATCTGACAAGTAGTCAATAAACCTGTCGTACCACCGGTCAGCTAAAGGGTTTATGAGCATATTGGCTTCAAGCATCAGATTCGATTTAAAACTTGGATGAAAAATCCCGTACCGCTTAAGAACCCATACGATCAGGTCGGTGACATAAACCATGCGTTTTAGGCCAGTAACTATCTCACTCCAGCTAATCATACGGCGCTTAAGGGTGGTCCTCAAAAAAGAATCCGTTAGTCTGCGTAAAAGCCTTGCTATAAAAACCGTTGCATCTAGGGCTTTGATCGGTGTCAGGGTGGATAAAACAGTTCTTGCTCCAAGCAAAAGGAAAGAATGGGCAGCGGAAGCGTGTGAGCCATCCACTGGATAGGTGTCACAGGCACTGGTAATGACTATCTCAGGGAGGTGAACAGCCCCTCGCAACTGTACAATGTCGACCTTTTCTCCACCGATCTCAAGGTACGATATCCAGGTCGAAGGATCATATCCCCCATGCCCGTCATAAATCATAATATGGCCGTTGAATTGACTTAAAGCCTCTACAAATTCATCAAGCGAGGAGATGTCTTTGTAGGTGATAGACAATTGCTCTTCGAGATCGACAGCTCTTAATCCAATTGTCAAGTAATCGCGGATCGGATCGTCATCCTGGAAAGAACGGATAACGAGAACTTTTTTTAACTCATCACGTTGAAGATATTGATGGTTTGAAAGTAGAGACTGTTGGAGAAAGCTGTTTCCTGCGGCAGTTGGAAGCCTACTAACATCATGCTCAATTGAGAGTGGCAACCTATCGATTTCAAGAAATTCAAATGGTATGTCACCTGTGATTTTGATGTGCCCACGATTCTCTATCAACAGTTTTCGGAAACCATCACAAGCAACACTATTGATCGAGTTGGAAATAGATTTACGTAGTTGGCTCAGCTTCCAATCCCTATGAATACCATTTCCACGGGCACACCCACCAAATCGTAACAGGTCATATTTGATCGCATTAACACCGTAAGGGAATCGATATACGGGGGTGATGTTGTTTGTGGCTAGAATAGAAACGGCGGAAGTGTAGCATTGAGCTTCTAATCTACGGACGCCCATAAGGGTTTGCCAAATCTCTTTGTGCGATTCAAAGTCATCTGCATCCAATTCGATTGTATAGCCCTTTTGCTTTTTGAGGGCTCTTACAAACTTGCTGACGCCCTGGTCCTCTCCAAAGTGGTCTCTTTGTGAATACAGCCATCGGTACAGTGATGGTGCAGATATTATTAGAGACGGAGTGTATGACAACCCATCGTAGAACCTGTCTCGAATAGAGCGCACTGTTTCTGCATAAGCACTGATTTTGTCAGTATAGTCTTCTGTCTTTTTTGAAGAAAAATCTGGATGTTCTTTCCCTGAATAATTGAATTGCCTTAGAGAGTTTATTGCTGGTGCAAATGACATGTGACCATAGAAATCTACCCCTGCTTTATGGGGCCTCCAATTGGCAAAGCGCTTTTTCTTGTTGAAGAACAGTAGGCCGTTACGTTTGAAGAATTGAAACATAGAGCGCCTTGATATGTTCTCGATTCTAATGCTCGATAGCTGTGGATCATCAACACAGACCTTACAAACCGGATGCTGGCAGTTTGCCCCAAAGTTATCTACAAAGCCAAGTTGATCTTTAAAGAACAAAACGCATAAGTATCTATGTTCATACAAGAAGTGTGCATTCCCTAGCGTTTCTTGAGTTACAGGTAAAATGTGCCGTTGAAGGTCCCCCATGATCCGACGCTTTAACGCCTCCCCTCGATTCAGATAGAACTCAAGAACGGATGAAGGGAGAATTGAAGCAAGCTCAATCATTCGGCTTGCTCTCATGATCCCGGGGCTAAACCCTTGGAACACGGAATAACTCCCGATAGCAGCCCAATGCTCGCTTTCATCCAATGGCAATATGTACAGTATATCCAACTCGTCGAACATAGGAGTAGTCCCACCAACTAATATTTCAACAACCGGCCATTAGATATCACTTGCTGGAATAGATGTATACGATGAAAGCCCCGGAGATTGGTGTCTCCGGGGCTTTTCGCGTAGTTTTACACGCATTTTTACACGCAAAAGAAAAACGGTCACAGCGTTAACTGTAACCGTTTGAAATATCTGGCGTCCCCAAGGGGGTTTGAACCCCTGTTGCCGGCGTGAGAGACTGGAAACATTTCTCCCAGGCGAGCAAGCAATGCCGAATCGGCGTGCTGACTACAACAGCGCGCGCAGCGTCGCCCCGACCATGAGCAGGGCGGCAAGGCAGTTCACGGTCAGACGGATACGGTCGGAACGGAGGCGTTGCACCATCCAGGCCCCGGCCGCGCACCACAAGCAGTGGAAGCAGACCAGGGACACCGTGTACA
>JGI12287J12850_1000155_pt1 | contig 44109 bp, 34 predicted proteins | sample TtaePargueraPR_3_FD_12850 | JGI IMG/M metagenome (IMG submission 12850)
TTCCCGCCGGTCCTCTTCCTGGGGCGGTTCGCCCGCGCCGAGCAGCAACCAGTTGGCGTCCACCTCGAACACCTGGATGAATTTAATCAGGAAATCTTCGGGCACCTTTTGCTTTCCATACAAGACAGCCCGTACCCTCGATTCCTTCTCGCCCAGCAAGGTGGCGACTTTTGAGACCGCCAAACCCTCTGTGGCTTCTTTCATTCGTTTGTATACAGACAAAAATATCTCCAGTTAATTATTTTAACTTGACAGCTGTTAAAATAATTAATAAATGGTCAACACGAACCTTGTAATAGCGCGTCATATAAACTCAAAAAAAGGACGGCCCAATGGTTCAACCGTCAAATTTTTCCTTGCTTCAGAGAAAGCGCATGCCTTTTGCCCGCAAGGGCATCTCGGCAGCCGCCTGGGCGCGAGCCATAGGCTACGGCGCTGATCTTTACCCGCACAATTCCACCTGACGAACGCGCCCCATTCGGGGCCGGTCCCACAACATCGCCGTCGAGCCGGGCTCGAGGACGGCAAAATCGTTCCGGACAACGAATGTGTCACGGCCATCAACGCCTGACGGATATGTTCAACTTTGTAGCGACAATACGGGCTGTCCGCAATGTCTAATCGCACGTCCGCTGTGGAGCCGGTCGGGGCTGTAAGGAAGGAAGAGGGCGAAAGGGGAGGGGGATCAGGCTGCGGTCGAAATCGTTCAACTCTTCGTTTTCCGTTATTTCCGGTTCCTCCTGTGCGGTTTTCGGAGCGCCGTCGAGTGCCCGAGGTTTGAGCGCCCTGGCCGGAGCGGGAGGAACCGGAGCATACAAAGGTCAATCATGGGAGGACCGGGACATGGTAGCCGAAAAAACAATCCCGCTGTCGCGGCTGCACGCCGTTGAGACGCAGGCGCTGCTCCAGTTGGCCCTTATCCGGGGCATGAGCCGGGTTCTGCGGACAGCCGCCGTGGACGGCGCTTTCCCGCTGATCCGACGCGCCGAGACCCTGGAGACGGACTTCCGCACGGGCGGCAACCTGACCTCCACGGGCCTGCTCGCGGCGGTCGAACAGTTCCTGGAGGAATACGAGCCGCCCACGAGCTTTGACTCGGAGACCGGCGAAATCCGGTACGATTGCTGTGGGGCCGCCGCGGCCCGGGGCCATGTCCCGAACTGCCCGTTCTGGGGCCTGAAGATCGCCGCCATACGGGAGCGGGCGCGGTTGCATTTGAAGCGCGGATAAATCTCAACGCATATATGGGGGGGAGGGCAGGGCGGCATTCCAGCGCCGTGCCCTTATCTGCGGGCGTCTGGGTGATGAATCGTTCACCTTAAACTGTGGTCCAGTTTTTTAGACCCACTTCTGGTATCCGTGTCGCAAATATGAGTCGTTAAAGTATTGGATGACGCATGTTACATTCCGTGCAATTTGTGCCCGAACACACCGCGGGGGCGTTCCTGTGGCGGAAAAACGTGCAGTAGCATGCTTGTAGTCGCAGCTTCTGCCATCATCTCGTCTTTGTTTGATTTATTTTCGAATTATGGGTTCGCTCAGAGAATACTTGTTGTTGGTCATAAGAAAATCGCTCCATTCCAGAGACTTTTGTTTAAAAGCTGTTTGTGTTTCAGCGGAGGCATTCTTGATGCTTTTTAAAGTAGTTATCATAGGTATTTCTGTGAGTTTCATCGTTGTTCTTAAGTATGAAATGGGTAGTAAGTCTTCTTAGTAAAAATCATATGGAATTCGATTTTTATCAAGAACCTCTTTCGTTTTTGCCGTTTTAAGAATGTCGTTTGTTGCTTTATACGCCTTGTATAAAATTGGTAGAGCAAAGCGGAGGGTCTTGGGATTGGTCGACTTTGCGTGTTTTTCGACAATGCCGATAACGTTATTATGCATCCCCTTTCGGCTATATATTTGGCCCAACGCGCAAGCGGCAATTTCGTCATGAGGGAGGTGGAGCAGTGCAATTCTTAAGTGTTCGATTGCTTGGTCGATTGTTGCGGTTTCCCCTGATTCTCGGAGGATTATTCCGTATTCCCGATTGAGAATTGGATAGGCGCGCTCTTCTTCGGGGCAGTTCTGTATAGCCCGTTGATAATACTGGTATGCCCGACCCAATTGTCGGAGGTCATGTCGATAAAGTTCTGCAAGTTCTCTGGCAGCTTGCCAGCTCGATGGAGTTCTTTCCAACGCTTGCTCAAAAAACTTTTCTGCTTCAGAAATATCGCCATTTTCCCTGGCGTTTTTTCCTAATTCGATAAGAGCGTTTTCAGACCCTAGTCCTCCACGGCGGAATTCTCTGGTTGCAACCCGTTCCTCTGGGTCTATGACATCCATCGCATCAAAGAAGTCTGAAAGTCGTTTTCGTATTCCGGCCTCTGATAAAATCCCGTCATAGTCGTTTAGTAAGAATTTTTTGGTTGTTGGAAGGATGGAGTACACATAGTCATTTTGATTTGCGCAAAAGGAGCGTTTTACAAAAACATCGTCAACGAGGACGTCGATATTATCGGCGAAGTCATCGAATGAAATCTTAGCACCAATTATTATTGACTCACATTTGATGGGGGCGGAGAAAATGGACAGTGTCTTTAGAATTCGTTTTTCTATCCCGTTCATTGCATCGTAGACACGGCGATATGAAAACTCGAGGAGTTCTTCTCCTCTTTTTTGAGTTGTCTCAAGAGAGTCACTGAATCTAATGAGTTCTTTTTTTGATCCAGATCGTGTCGTGGCCCATAGCATTGCAAGTGGAATGTTGTCACAGTTGTTACAAATCCTTAGTCTTTCTGCCTCCGAGAGTTCTTGTAGGTAGTAGAGGCCTGGGGTGCTTGATAGATCTTCAACATATTCAAGTGCTTCATTGTCAGAGAAAGGCTCTACCTCTATGGGGAGAACTGAGACGCGAACTCTGGAACGGCGCGAGGTGACTATCGCCTTTACTCCGTATGGGATTTCGTCCAAGAATTCGATAATTCGATTGTCGTCAACCGTTTCAAGGTTGTCGACATAGAGTAGTATGTTTGAATCTTCCAGAAGGGATTTTACCATTGCCTCTTTCTCTGTTGTGCTTGAGAAGGAGTCATTGCATTCAAGTACTTCTAAAATTGCATCTAGAAGTGACTCGTATGAAGTTAGGTCCGGCTTGAGTGCCTGAATGCCCGATGTGGTCAGTTCTCTGTCTTTGGCTGTAATCGAGACAATATAATTAAACATGCCTCGATCAAAGGCCTGCAAAGTTGCCCATGTGGCTAGAGCAGTTTTGCCTGTCCCACCAATGCCTGTCAGTGACACAATTGAGGTTTTTCTGTTTCCTAAACCGTCCATGACTTTTTTACAAAGTTCCTCTCTATGGACGAACTTTGTGTATTCAGGATTTAAGACCCGGTATCCTTCGGAGTTGACGGCAAAGACATCTGTGACCAGGCCGACTTTAGATTTGCGGATTTCCTCTTCCGCTCCAGCTTTGGACAAGATGTAGGTCGAATCTTTTCGCCTGATCGCAGTTCCACCTTTTTCGAAAATTCGTTTGCCGGCAGTATCTTTTGGAGAACTTCGTGTGAAGCGTGCGAGTAGTGGGCCCCTTGGAGGGACGACGGCTATCCCTAAAAAACTTTGGTCTGATTGAATGAACTCTCGATGGAAATCTACCCAGATTGAGTCACCGAGATATTTTCTGATTTTGTCATTGAAAATTTTTGCATCGACATACGAGTTAGTTCCCACGAAATGGTAGTCGTTGTCGTCGATGCCAAAAATCAGGATGCCTCCACGGTTGTTGTGAAATCCTAAAACATTTTTGGCAACTCTTGCCCATGCTGGATCGTTTTCTCTTGAGATTCCAGGGCATCCCCCTTTGTAGTCCCAAAGTCGACCTTCTGTTTTGAAGCCTGCTTTGGGACTGATGGTGTCTTCTTCAAACATCATCAATTTAATTGTGAAGACGTCCTTTTTGAGGATGGCCGCGTGAAGATCTTGGAGTGAGAATTTGACCATAAGTTAGTCCTGTTTCGTGAGGTGAGAGTTGTATGCACGGTTGTATATACTGTTTTGCTTGGTGTTGGAAGTTTTCATTTGTATTCGGCGAATTGCGGAAAATTATTTTGGACGTAAATTACACTTAAAATTGTAAAAAACATTCAAATAGCTGTATGTTGCTGCACTTTTAGTGTAATTTACAACAATGGAGTTTGCAGAGTTTTTGGAGGAGCTTGGCCGGATGAGGCTCTCAAAGCAGGAGTTTTCGGAGCTTTCGCGTATCCCTTTGCCGACAATTGTTGGGTGGGGGCGTCTCGAAAAGGTGCGAGGCGAACCGTTGTGCCCCGGTGGGTGCGGCCGTTTTTGGCTACGTACAAGGAATTGGATGATCTCAAGAACGCAATTAGAGTTGCGCGTCGATATTTAAGCGAGTGAAAGTGTGCTAAACGTATCCATTTCGGATTGGACTAAAGAACGAGTCGTGGCGACCTATGGGACTAATTATGGTTCTTCAGAGATTCCCTTTCAGGGGTGGAGGCACTTTAAAGAGGCTTATACCCCTGAGCTTGTGGAGAGGGCTGATGCTTGTGGGGTCGTCGATTGTGTCCCACAAAGCGATTGCATTCACAGGGAAGAGTATGTGAGCGACTTTGTTCATTTATATTTGATAGTCGATGGGGGGGAGATGCCTAATAAAAGGACGTTTGGAACCGTTTAGGGTTTGGCTTAGGGAGAGCTCGGCCCTTTTCCAATGAAGGCGCATGGGGGAATGCAAGTGTGGTGCTGGCTGAGAGTTAATTGTGGATGCTTTGAATATTTGTTAATTCAATGGATTAAAGGTGTTTGCGCTTGAAGAAGTATAGTGGTTTTTTTATAGCGAACTGGACAAAAATGATATAATTGATGCATCCTATGAGGGCAAGTGAACTGAAGGTAGGCTGAAGATGGCGACGGCAAATCAGATCAAATCTCTTTTAAAGAGTTACATAGATGGTAACAATGCAAGATTCTTTGCTGTTGCGATGCAAATTGCAGCGCATGAAGCGAAGATTGGCCATTCAGATGTTGCCAGTGATTTGAAGAAGCTGATCGACAAGGGGAAAGGAAAGGAGAAAGGGAAAAGTCAAATTTCACCTCCTACTCCAATTTTTCAGCCCTCCGGTGAGCTTGAAGCCCTTCTTTCGACTTCATTTCCCAAGCTGAATTTTTCCAAGATGGCACTTCCTGATTCGTTGAAGAATAAGATCAATCGAATCCTGAATGAGCTCCGGAATAGCCACAAACTTACAAAGGTCGGTCTTGCCCCGCGTAGAAAGTTCCTCATTATGGGGCCCCCTGGAACAGGAAAAACTATGACGGCTTCTGCGTTGGCCGGTGAACTGAAGCTTCCGTTGTTTTCGATTCGATTAGACGCGATAATGACAAAGTTTATGGGTGAAGCTGGTGCAAAGTTGAGAATTGTTTTTCAGGAGTTGAAGCGCAACCGTGGGGTCTACCTGTTTGATGAGTTTGATTCAATTGGCTCGTCTCGGGCTATGTCGAATGACGTAGGAGAAATGAGAAGAACGCTTAATACATTGCTCCAGCTCATCGACGAAGATGACTCTAAAAGTGTTATCCTTTGCGCTACAAATTACCCTGAGTTACTTGATAAAGCTTTGTTTAGACGATTTGACGATATTTTGAATTATGCATTGCCTTCAAAAACGGAGCGGCGTATAATTATCGAAAATGTTTTAACGTCATTTGGTCATGATGCTCCGCAGTTAGACTGGGAGCAAGTGCTTATGAAATCTGAAGGCCTGAGCCAGGCTGAATTGACAAGAGTTTGTGAAGACACATTAAAAGAAGCTGTCTTAAATAACTCCTCTGAAATTCAGACAGATTCATTTATACAGCACCTTGAAGAGAAGCAGGCCTTCCGGTCAGGTCATGGGTGGGAGGCTGGTAACGTTTAACAACTATTGAGCGATGCCAGACAGAAATCTCCCTCATCTCAAGAACACAATCCCCGCAACAAAAGAAGCTTACACAAGTCCTAACTCAGTACGGAGAACTTATAATCTTCGTGATGGTGTGCAACGCCTTGCCCATGGTGGAGCGCTGCGGAACCAACTTGTGAATGTGGACCGTTATAGGCAGAGCCTGAACTCCCGTAGAGGCGAGCTCGGTCTGGATGAATCATCAGGTTTGCTCCTTGAATTTGAAAGCTTTCCTGAGTTTGAACTTGTTTTTGAAAGCCTTGACTTAGCTCGGTCCGGAATCGAATTGATGTCAGTCAAACGTGATACTGAGGGCCGAACAATAGCCACGGTTTACGTGCCTGATGATAAGCTCCAAATATTTTTTAAGAAAATTGACCGCTATCTAACCATTGGCGCTCCAGGAGACAAGCCGCGAGAGAAAAATCTTCTGGAAAGCATAGCACACATCAGAAATGCGACCCTGAGAGGTCTCTGGACTGATAAAGAAGAACTGTACCCTACTGAAGCAGAGTCAATCTGGTGGGAAGTTTGGCTCTCCACATTCTCGGCTTCATTTGATGTAGTCGTTTCTCGGTTCAGGCAATGTGCAGAGTTGCTGAATATCGGACTTCAGGCGGAGGTTCTGAAACTACGTGATAGGGCGGTCTTGCTTGCCTATGGTACCAGCGAACAGCTGAGCCAGTCTGGAGAGTTGTTGGGTTTTATGGCTGAAGTCCGTAAAGCTAAAGCAACGGCAGAAGACATAACTGAATTGCCAGCTACAGAGCAAGAGGGGTGGATTCGTGAGCTTTTTGAGAGGATTACTCCTGCTTCTGAAGATGCTCCTGCTGTTTGTGTTCTTGATACAGGGGTAATTCCAGGACACCCTCTTTTATCCCCATGTATACCAGACAATGGCGTACACGCTTATGATCCTACCTGGGGTACTGAGGATCATACCTCAGGACCGTTTGCCGGGCATGGTACTGAGATGTCAGGCCTTTGTCTTTACGGTGATCTTCTTCCTCACATACTCAGCTCTACACCGATTCAGCTTTCACACCAGATAGAGTCGATTAAAATTCTGCCTGAAATCGGGGCGAATGATCCTAAGCTCTATGGGGAAATTGTAAGGGAAAGTGTTGCTAGGGTAGAGGTCGCTGCTCCAAGCAGAAATAGAGTATTCTCAATGGCGGTCACAGCCGATAGCAGGGATGATGGGTATCCAACTTCATGGTCTACAGCAATTGATCGTATTGCATTTGGCGAAGAGGATGAGTCGAAGCTAATATTCGTGTCTGCCGGTAATGTCCCTGCTGATGAGTGGAGTAATTACACTGGTTGCAACACGTTGAATGGGATTCAAGACCCTGCACAGGCTTGGAACGTTCTAACTGTTGGCGCTTTTACAAATAAGATATCAATTCCTGATAGTTATTCCGGTTACGTGCCTTTGGCACGGCAAGGAGAGCTTAGCCCTACAAGTTGTTCCTCGGCACTGTGGGATAGGTCAGATACTCCAGTTAAGCCGGAAGTAGTTATGGAAGGTGGCAATATCGCGATCGATGGTAGTCAGTTTGCAACCAAGTTAGATTCTCTCAGCTTGCTAACAACCGGACATGATTTGATTAACGCACCATTGGTTCCAACCTGTGAAACGAGCGCTGCCGTCTCACAGGTGTCACGAATGGGCGCGATTCTTCGCAGTCAGTATCCCCATTATCGAGCAGAGACGATTCGTGCTCTGATTGTCCACTCAGCAGTTTGGACACCTCAGATGAGGCTTCAATTCCCTGGGAATAGTAAGGAGGAAAAGGAAACCTTGCTGCGCCATTGTGGGTATGGCGTTCCAAGCCTTGATAGGGCGATGTTCTGTGCAACCAATGAGTTGACTTTGGTCATTGAGGAGGAAATCCAACCCTTTGAACAAGGAGACAGTTTTCACGAGTTGAATTTGCATAAACTCCCGTGGCCAAAAGATGCACTGTATGAACTAGGGGATACACCCATTTCTATGAAAGTTACGCTTTCATACTTTGTTGACGCACTTGCTGGGCGTCGAGGTTTTCAAGGGAAATTTGCATATCCCTCTCATCGACTTGGGTTCAAGTTGAAAAGGGTAGATGAAAGTGTAGAAGAGTTCAGGGCGAGAATAAACCGTGTGGTTAGTGACAGTGGCGTTGAGTCTGCAACGACAGGAACTCGCCATGGGTGGTTTCTTGGGCCACAACTTCAAACTAGAGGGTCCATAGCTTCAGACACATGGACAGGTGCGGCTACAGATTTGGCGGATAGCGAAGTGCTTGCCGTTTTTCCAAAGGTCGGTTGGTGGAGATCGCTAACGAAACAGCGATGCTGGAATAACACAGCAAACTATTCACTCATTGTTTCTATTTCTACACCAGACGAAGAGGTCGATTTATACACTTTGGTTTCAAACCAGCTTGAGGTCATGACTCCCGTTCAGATTGAGGTTACAACTCAAAGCTAAATATGTCTGACATGGGCTGTCGTCAAAAGAGGCAAGGCCCCCCAATTACTCTAGGTAAAGATTCTCTATGCCGGAACTCATGAAGACGCTCCGTATAGGCTGTATCGTGGAAATCAGTCTGGTGGTCATAGCCATATTGGTGCCTTTCCTGTAGCAAGTATATAAAATTGCTTACAGTTGTCTTTTGAATAGTGTCGTTTTAAAAAGCCAATATAACTGTCTGTATACGGGTTAGAGTCAATAAAGCGAAGTGTAAATTGTCTTCTGCATCTCTGCTGTGACTTGCAAATCATAGTAGATAATAATGTTTTTGATACGCTGTTGTTTCTGTATTCAAAGCCGGTATGAAGGTAAAAAAGCTCGCAGGTGGATTCATCTGTGAAGAAATAGAAGCCGTATCCAATAATAGCATTTTGCTGCATACAAAATGTTACAAGATAGTCGTCGCTCTCTAATATATCATTCCCGGAGCCCTTCTCAAGTTTTATGTGAGCTTGAATGAAGCCGTTTGGGGGTAGCGTTCCCCGGAGTGACTCTGGAGAATTTGTAAAGTCGTAATTAAGGAATTGTTTGAGCGTTCTAGTGATAATTAGCATTGATCTTATGGGGTAATAGTTCTCATAGATGTCTTTTCATGCCTGCCAACCTGTCAGCCAGCCTCTCCGACCTCAGGTGTGTATACCTCTTCAACATCTGAAGGTTCTTGTGCCCGGTAATCTCCGCAATTTCGAGCAGATCCAAATCGGTATTCTCAAAAAGCCTTGATGTGGCCTCATGGCGGAGGTCGTGAAAGGTCAGATCTTTCAGTTTTGCGTTCTCTCTGGCCCTTCTCATAGCTATGGTGATGGCGTTCTCGCTCATGCCGAAAACAGTGCCTGAAATCTGCCGGGGGATGCTCATCAAGACATCAATGGCGGCAGGGGAAAGAGGGACTGTTCTTTCCGAGTTGTTTTTTGTCTCCTTAAGGTAGGCAGTGCGACTCTTCAGGTCGATGTTTGCCCAGCGAAGGTTGGCGATTTCTGCGCGGCGCATGGCCGTTTCGATGGCGAACTGGACCACCGGCCTGAATTTGTCGCTGCAAGCAGTCAGGAGGAGTTCTTCTTCGCTCTTCTCGTCTTTGTGCTGGGCCGGTTGAAGTCTGCGGGTGCGGCCATCGGTGAGCTTGGGCTTACGAACTCGTTTGACGGGGTTGGCAAGGCTTTCCATGCCCCAATCTGTTGCGGCCACTTCAAAGAGGCGAGACAGGATGGCTAGGTCGAGGCGGATCGTGTTGGGCTTCACGCCTTCGGCCTCACGTTCCTTGATGAATTCGGCTATGTGCTTGGTGCGGATGGTGGCCAGATAGAGCGTGGCGATGTCACGCTTCTGAATAGCCTTTGCTCTGCGGGTCTCATTGGCAACCATTTTGAGGTTGGGAATATACTCGTCGATGAAGCGATCCAGGGCTTCATGGAGAGTTGTGCTTTCCGCTTCCTTGCGGGAAACGAACACGCCACGGTCCATTTCGTTTTCAATGTCCCGCGCCCACTGCTCGGCATCCCTTTTCGTCTCAAAGGTTTTGCTCTGTGCAGGGTAGCCTTTTCGGCGAACCTTTGCCTGCCACTGGTGCTTGCCGCGCTTTTGTATTGTAGCCATTGTATACCTTATTTGTGGGCTAGTTGGGTAAGGCGTTGCTAACATTTGCCATGTGGCTCGCTATCGAACCCACAGGCAAACATTCATCCAGTGTGAAAGGAGAGCACAACGAGTTGTATGACTCTCTTACAGCATGTTGTGCTCGAACTTGCTTTTCGATGTCGTCAACACTCCATGTAGGTTCAAATATTAATATTGGTTGTACTTTCAGTGTTTCATTTGGGATTTTCTTGATTCTCTTAAGCGCAGCTCGTTTGATTATATCCGGTTGATCTTGCAAAGCTAACTCTAGGAGTAAGTCATAATCGATTGCTGATGATGGAGATTGTTGTGCAATCAATTCTGGTAAAACTGAAAAATAAAAAATGAATGCTTCGCGATAGCCAGGGGCAAATGCATGATCATTGAAAAATGATATAAATCGCCTCAGCTCCTTTATATCTTCTTTCACGGAAGATGTGGGCTCGAACAGGGTAATTCTCTTCCGAGCTTTACGATAATTCTCTTCAAATTTAGTAGAGTCTAAGTATTCAGCTGTTGTAGTAGGCCATGGGCTTTTAAAGCATTTAGCTGCCTCTACTCTGATTCCGCCATATGCCATTAGCCTGTATGAGTTCTCCAGATTTATAAGCGCTGGAGCTATGTTGCAAAATGGAGAGTAATTAGCATTATAAGTGTTTTTTAACTTTCGTTGAAATTCTGGTTGATAGTGTTTTGAGGCAGCTAATAAATATGCAGCGTATGATAAGGGTGAAACAGAAGGAATTTTAAGTAATTTTGATCCTTGAGGTACTAATTCAATTTGATTGGTTATCTTGTTAAGTTTGTTACGGTTAAATATATTGTTAGACCTCTTTTTTAGTGCAACCGTATAGGCGCTATTGATTGTTTGAAGGAGGCTATCTTGAATTTGGCTAAGAGTTTGCAAATTTGCGTTGTGAGCATTTTGAGTTAACCTTAGTTTCTCTCGTAATTGAAAAAGTTCGCTTTCTTTCTGCTTTTTCTCTTTGTTTATTGCAGTAATGAATGCGTTGTGCTCTTTTGTTTTAGTTTCGACAGACAGTTCTAGTTCTTGTGAAAGGACTAGTGTCCTGAGAGTATCATCTCTCGCCTTTTCAATATCTGAACTTGGTACAACTGAATATAGGACAATGGCTATTGTGCAGATTGCTACAATAACATTACAGGCACCTATGATAATGGTGACAATGCCTGTTATCATACTCCAATCCTTAGGCTTTCGTCTTTGAATAAAGGTCATCGGCTTATCCTCCACAAATGTCTACTGGATGTGTAGTTGGTATTATGAATTGTCCCAAATTTGTCCCAAAAACTCTATCAGACAATAAAAAAAGGGTCTAGCAAGCTGCTAAACCCTTGATTTCGTTGGAGCCAGGAATCGGAATTGAACCGACGACCTACTGATTACGAATCAGTTGCTCTACCAACTGAGCTATCCTGGCGAGGATAGATTTTGTATATGATCAACCGGCCGGGGGTCAAGAGGAAAGTGCGCTCAAGGCGTCGGCTCGCGGCGGTGCGGTTTTCGTTCCGCGGGACGATGTCCGGTTGATGCGAACCCTTGGGGAAATCGGCTTTTCTTGTATTTTCGCTTCGGGATACGTAGTGTGCTTCAACACTATGCCGTCATGGCTCCCGGAGGAACTCTTGAAACGATTCGCGCCGTACTTGCTGATGTTTCTTTGCCTTTGCGCCGCATGCGACGCCGCCGACCCGGTGGAGCCGCAAGAGACGGTCACGCCCGGCGTTACCGACACCACGGTGCGCGTGGGCTCTTCGCTGGCGCTCACCGGCCATGCCGGGTACCTGGGCACCCAGACCCTGCGTGGGGCCATGAGTTACATCAGGGCGGTGAACGAGGCGGGCGGTGTTCACGGCCGCACCATCGAGGTGGTGGCCGCGGACGATTCCTACGACCCGCCCAAGTGCCTGGCCAACACCCAGAAGTTCATCATCGACGGCGACGTGTTCGCCCTGTTCAGCTATGTGGGCACCCCGACCACCGTGAAGATCATGCCCATGCTGGAGGAGGCGCGCATCCCGTTGCTGGGCGTGTTCACCGGAGCCAACGCCCTGCGCGACCCCTTCAACAGATACATCATCAACATCCGGGCCTCCTACTATCAGGAAACCGAAGCCGCCGTACGACATCTGGTGCGGGACCTGGGCATCAGCAGGATTGCGGTCTTCTACCAGTTCGACGCCTATGGCTTCGACGGGCTGGTGGGCACGGAGCTGGCCCTCAAGCGGTTCGGGCTGGAGCCGGTGGCCCGCGGGTCCTATATCCGGGGCACACAGGACGTGGAGGAAGGGCTGGACCGGATCAAGGCGTCCGGAGCGCGGGCCGTGGTCATGGTCGGCACGTACGGCGCATGCGCCCGGTTCATCCAGTTGGCCTCGGCCGAAGAGTTCACCCCTGTTTTCTATAACGTCTCATTCGTGGGGGCCGAGGAATTGGCCCGCCTGGTGAGTTCCGCTTCCGGCGCGACCGTGGTCGTCTCCCAGGTGGTTCCCGCCCCGGTGGCCGAGGTCACCAATGAGAGTGCGCTGGACTATGTGCGGCTTTTGGCCCGTTACTATCCGGGAGAAACACCCAGCTTCGTGGGCATGGAAGGGTATCTCAACGCCCGCATCCTGGTGGAAGGCCTTTTGCGTGCGGGCCGTGAGCTGACGCGCGAAGGGTTCATCCGGGCCATTGAATCCGTCACCGACTATCCCCTGGGCTCCGGACTGGACATTTCCTTTGGGCCCAGCGACCACCAGGGGCTGGACAGCATCTATTTCACCCGGTTGCGAGGCGGGAGGATCGAACCCCTGGACGACTGGAAAGGCCTGCTTCCGGGCGCCGGGGGAGACGGCTCATGAGCTTCATCGAGAAGGCGAGGAGGGGGTTCGAACGGGCCTCCCTCAAAAACAAGCTGGCGCTGTCCATGCTGGTGGGCATCCTGTTCATCTCCGCCGCCATCGCCTTCATCGCCCGTTGGATTCTGGTCTCCTCCCTGACCAACGAACTGGAGCAGCGGGGCACGGCCATCGCCCATTCCATCGCCGAGCGCGGGGGAAGCTATATCCTGGACGACAACATCCCCCAGCTCCTGAGCCTCATTTTCGACGAGCGCCGGCTGCACGAGCGCAAGAAGCTGATCTCCTACATCGTGATCGAGGACCAGTACGGCAAGGTGCTGGCGCACACCCTGACGCGCCGGCTGCCCTCCTCGCTGCTGGAGCACGAGGTTCCCGCGGACCAACTCCAGAGCATACGGCTCGTGGACCTGGGGAGTGAACGGGTCTACGACATTGCCGCCGGCATCAACGAGGGCCTGTACCGTATCGGCACCGTGCACGTGGGGCTGCGCAAGAGTCATATCGACAGCCTGATCTCCAAGCTGCGGGTGGCGTTTCTGGGATTCATTTCCGGGGTCGTTCTCATCTCCTTCTATCTTTCCAACCTGCTGTCCCGGAACATCACCAAGCCCATCCGGGACCTGACCTCCATCGCCGACGAGATAAGCCGGGGCAATTTCAACACTCCCATCAAGGTGGGAGCGGCCGACGACGACTGGGACTTCTCGGACTGCCCGGCCTTTGCCAACAGCGAGCTGCCGTGCTGGCATTTCGATCTTCCGTCCGAGGAACGGCCCTCCAGAGTACCCGAGGAATACCGCAATTGCGGCCGATGCGTATTTTACCGCACGCAGGAGGGCGATGAGGTCATCCAACTGGCCGATTCCTTTCGCAACATGGTGTGGTCCATCAAGCTTTACCGGCACCGGCTGCGGGAATCCGAGGAAAAGTACCGGTCCCTGTTCGACTCCGGGCCGGACCCCATTTTCGTGGTGGATTGCGCGGACGGCGTCATCGTGGACGCCAATCCCCGGGCCGAGGAGTTGTATGGGTATTCCCGCAACGCCCTCAAGGGCATGGAATTCCGCAGGGTTGCTCCGGATCACTGCCGTCGGTGTCTGGAGTTTTTCGAGGAGGAGGGCGGTTGCGTCTACTACCCCAAGGTCATTCACTACCGGAAGGAGGCCGAGCCCTTCTATGTGAACATGCACGCCTGTCCCATATCCTACCGGGGCCGCCATGCCTTCATCGTGGCCGTCACCGACATCACCGAGATGATCGAAAAGGATGCCCAGCTGATTCAGGCCGGGAAGATGAAATCCCTGGGCGAAATGTCCGCGGGCATCGCCCACGAGCTGAACCAACCCCTGAACGCCATCAAGATGGGCAGCGAATTTCTGATGATGATGAACGAGACGGGCCGGGATGTGCCGCCGCAGCAGCGCCTCGAGGTCATTTCCGAGATCAGCCGGCAGGTGGACCGGGCCTCCGACATCATCAACACCCTGCGGGCTTTCGGCAGGAAGGCCGACCTGGTCAGGGAGGAGGTGGACATCAACGACCCGGTGTGGGCGGTGCTGTCGATCCTGCGCCGCCAGTTCGAGCTGGACAACATCCGCTTCCGGCTGGGCCTGACTGAGGATATTCCGGCGGTGCTGGCTCACGGCAACAGGCTGCAGCAAGTCATTTTCAACCTGGTGACCAATGCTCGTGACGCCATCAACGACAAGTGCCGGGCCCAGGATACGGGCTGCGAGCGGTCCATCTCCATACGGACCCATGCCGACGGCGGTTCCGTCCACCTGGAGGTGGAGGATACGGGCCAGGGCATGTCCGAAGATGTGCGCAGCAAGGTTTTCGAACCGTTCTACACCACCAAGGAGACGGGTCAGGGCATGGGGCTGGGGCTTGCCATTTCCTATGGAATCGTAAAGGATTATGGCGGCGAGGTGCAGATCGAAAGCGAACCGGGCCGGGGAACCGTGTTCCGGCTGGTCTTCCCGGCCGCCTAGGGGACGATTCATGAAGAAGATACTGGTCATTGACGACGAAAAGCCGACGCTGAAGATGTTCACGCTTCTGCTGGAGGCGCTGGGGTATGGGGTGCTCACCGCCGAGGACGGCCGGGCGGGCGTGGATGTTTTCCGCTCCGAGCGACCGGACATCGTGCTCACGGACATCAAGATGCCCATCATGGACGGCATCGAGGTGCTCAAGAACATCAAGAGCATCAACCCGCATGCCGAGGTCATCGTCATCACCGGGCATGGCGACATGGACCTGGCCATCCAGGCCTTGAACCTGGACGCCACCGACTTCATCAACAAGCCGGTGCAGCGTCAGGCGCTTTCCCAGGCCCTGGAGCGGGCGGACGAACGCCTGGTTCTGTCGCGCACCGAACAGAGCCAGGTCTCTCTCGTGGAAGGGCCGGGCAAGGCCGTACTGCGCATTCAGGGAAACGTCACCGGCCTGACGGGCAAGTATCTTCAGGAATCCTTTGCCAAAGCGATCGGGCTCGGCAAAGGCAGCATCGAATTGCATTTCGACGAGAGCGCTTCCATCAACGGGGCGGGCATCACCACCCTGAGCGAACTGCTCTCCGGATTTCGCGAGCGGGGCGGCCACGTGATCATCTCCGGGCTGTCCGAAAATTTCCGTACCGTATTCGACATGGTGGGCATCACGCGACTCGCCGAGTTCAAGGACAAGACGCACTGACTTTCCGCTTTCCGGCTCGGCCCGTTCTGCCCTCGTTCTTTCGTTCCCATGCGGGCGGCCTTGCGTTTGAAAGTCTGTCGGGTGTCTTGTCCGGCAGGCCGAAAGAAGGGCGAAAACACTCCCGAAACATCGCTTTCCCATAAAAGACGGGGATATTCGAATATCATTCTAAGGGACACGGGCGGCTCTTTTTGGTAGCATTCAGGACGGTGATCCCGACGATGCCGGAAATTCATGAAGGCAAGGAAGGATATGCGAAGGCTGCTCCCGTTGGACGGATATACGATTCTCATGGGCGTGATGGCGGTTTGCTGGCTCGTGATACTGGCCGTGGGCACGGTCCTGCTTTTTCTTGAGGGCGCGCCCGATCGCAGGCTCTGGTCCATCGAGATCGGGGCTCTCGTGGTCACCGGCGTGCTTGCCACCCTGCTTTCCCGGTTCATGGTCCGCGAACGTCGCAAGGCCGAGCAGGCCCTTGCCGAAAGCGAGGACCGCTTTTTCTCCCTGGAAGCCAATGTTCCCGGCATCATCTTTCGTTGCGCATCGGCGGAAAAGGGGTGGGTCACCCTGTTTCTCAGCGAGGCGGCGGAACTGGTCACCGGCCGTACGGCCGCGGAGCTGGGGCGTCACCAGTCGCGTCCTCTCGCAACCGTCATCCATCCCGACGACCTGGAAAAAGCGGAGGCTCCCTATTGGGAGCAGGCCGTCAAGGGCCAGGACTATTCCGTTGAATATCGTATCCTCCGAAAGGACGGCCGGATCCGTTGGATGCAGGAGCGCGGCCGAGGCGTGCTGGACGGTCGGGGCATGTTCAAATGGGTGGACGGGGCCGTCTTCGACGTCACCGAGCGTAAGCTTTCCGAAGCGGAGCAGCTGAAGCACATGCACCTTCTGGAGAATTTGGACCGCGTGGACCGGGCCACCCGGGGGTCCATGGACCTGGAAAGCATGATGCCCGGGGCGCTGGACGCCATGAGAGAGATCTATGGCTCGGACCGGGCCTGGCTGTTGTACCCCTGTGATCCTGAGGCCGCGTTTTGGGAGGTCCCCATGGAGCGCACCTCGGAGCATTATCCCGGTGCGGGGGAATTGGAGACCGGCCTTCCCATGAATCCGGACATGCGCCGCGTCTTCATTCAGGCTCTGGGCGCGGAAGGGCCGGTAGCCTATGATTCGGGCGATGGTCTGGATGTGCCCGGGATTTTGGAGCGTGATTTTTCGGTCAAGGCGCAGTTGGTCATGGTTCTCTTTCCCCGGACGGGAAAGCCCTGGCTTCTGGGTATGCACCAGTGCGGCTACTCTCGTGTTTGGCAGGAAGAGGAACAGCAGCTTTTTCGCGAGATAGGACGTCGCCTGAGCGATGCGCTCAGCAGTCTTCTGACCTATCGTTCCCTTCAGGAAAGCGAGGCCAAGTTCCGTTCTTTCGTGGAGAACACCATGCTGGGTGTGGCGGTCATGCAGGATGATCGGTTCCAATTCGGCAACAGGGCCATGGCCGATGTGTTTGGTCATGACTGGGAGACCCTCATGGCCCTGGAACCGGGGGAAGTCCTGAAGCTCATTCATCCGGAGGACAGGGCGTTCGTGGAGCGGCAGGCCCGCAGGAAGCAGCATGGACACGAGGACGCGGTGGGCAATTACGTGTTTCGGGCCCTGGACAGGGATGGCGGCGTGCGCTGGCTCGAAATCTATTCCAAGACCATTGATTATGATGGACGCCCGGCCATTCTCATGTCCCTGCTGAATGTCACCGACACCAAGCTGGCCCAGGATGAACTGGCCGAGTTGAATCGGAATCTCGAGGACGTGATTGCGGAGCGGACCCGTGATTTGCGGGAAAAGGCCGAAGAGCTGGAGGCGGCCAACAAGAGGCTCATGCGATTGGACGAGACAAAATCCGCACTGGTGACGACCGTGGCGCACGCCCTGCGCACGCCCCTGACTTCGGTGCTCGGGTTCGCCAAGATCATGAAGCGCGACTTCAACCGCAGTTTCGGGCCGTTGGTCAAGGATGACGACAAGTTGGCCCGCAAGGCCGCGCGCATCGTCTCCAACCTGGAGATTATCGTCAACGAAGGGGCGCGGCTGACCAAACTCATGGACGATTTTCTGGACCTTTCCACGATCGAGTCCGGCCGGATGGAATGGAAGGATTCCCTTGTGGCGGCGCCCGCGTCTCTTGAACGAGCCCTGGACAATATCGGCGAACGGCTTCAGGCCAAGCCGGAAGTGCGGGTGAGCCCCGAAGTGGCTCCCGGCCTTCCGGAATTGTATATGGACGGGCGGCGGTTGGAGCAGGTTTTGACCCATCTGTTGGACAACGCCGTCAAGTTCACGACCCGGGGGGAAATTGTTGTCCGGGTCTCGGCCAAGGACGCCATCATGCGTATGGAGGTGGACGATCCGGGCAAGGGGATTCCCAAGGACGAGCTGGAGAACATCTTCGATACCTTCTACCAACTGGGCACGGGCGACACCCTGCACGACACCCTGAAAGGGACCGGCCTCGGGCTGACCATAGCCAGGCAGATCGTCAGCCACTACGGCGGCGCCATCAGTGTTTTTTCAGAGGAAGGAAAAGGCAGCCGGTTCGTCGTCGAACTGCCGGTCCTGAGCGCGCCGAAGCCGGACCGCTAGCGTTTCCGAGCTTTCACCAAGGGAAACGCGACGGCTGCCCGTACATACTTTTCATTGAGCATGGCCTGCTTTCCGGCGAACGTTTCGAATAAGGCCTATTCCGCTCCATTATCCTCATTCATCAATCCCTGGGCGTAGGCTATGTTCAACTGCTCGGCCCGCAGCACGTACTGGCCGTCCCCGTGGTTGATGTCGTTGGAAACCAGCTTGCGGCAGTAGGAGGAAATCTGCTCCTGGCCTGTGGCGCGTATTTTGTCCAGCACCTGGTCGGCGCTCATGCCCTCGGGCATCTTTTCCATGAACACGCGTGCGGCGGACGGATGGGACACGAAGTCCTCGGAGCCGGACAGGATGATGCCGTACAGGAATCGCACCTTGCCGCCCTGGTGCACCGGGTTGTTGGTCACGATCATGACCACCTCGTCGTGGTGCGTCTCTCCGGTTTCCATGACGATGTGCAGGTTGGAGCGTACCGGGAAGAGCCTCCCCTGGTAGGTGGTCAGGTGTCCGTCGTCGCGCACGCTCCCGGCCGTGACGCGGATGAAGGGATGGCAGGTGCATTCGATCGAGATCAGGGTCTGGTCCACCTCGGCCGTGTTGTTCACCGAGTGGTTGTAGAGGATGTAGTTGCCCCCGATCTTGGCGAACAGCCGCTGGGTGTAGTCGTTGTCCACTCGGGAAAAAACCTCGAGCTTCACGCTGCCGGACCTGCGCTCCTCGATGCGCTTGAGGTAGATCTCCCTGTCGCGGTCAGAAATGCCCAGCCTGTCGGCCAGAATGTCCACGAATCCGTGGAAATCCTCATAGAAGTCCTCCAGCCGCAATCCCAGAGCGCGGCTGAACAGTGAGAGCTTGGCCCGGCTCGGCCGGTTGCGCCCGGCCTTCCAGGATTCCAACGTGACGGACGTCAGGTTGTTTCCGAATTCCTCGCGGACGATGCGCACCACATCGGAGATGGGCAGCGCCATGAGCGCGAACTGCACCTTGCTTTCGAATCTTGAAATGTCGTCCAGGCCTCTGTTGGCCATGACCTTCCTCCGAAATTTCTTTTCTGCTTGTCTATATGATTTTTGCAATGTGCCGCAACACTTTGTTCAAAGATTTTGAAAGAAGTTGAAAAGCCAAATAAGACTTTGTAATATTTAGACTTTTTCTTGCGCGGTGTTTTTTTTGATGTATGATTTCATCCAAGTTCCCTTTCATGGGCCGGTCCCATGGAACGGGGAACGAGAAAAGTTTCACCAAGCCGAAAGGCAGCAAGAGCACCTATCAGGAGCATGGAAATGTCCAACGCACATCTGGCAGAACCGTTCAAGATAAAGATGGTTGAACCCCTGAGCATGATTTCCCGCGAAGAGCGCGTGCGGGCTCTGGCCCGCGCCGGGTACAACCCGTTCCTGCTCAAGTCCGAAGAGGTCTACATCGACCTGCTGACCGACTCGGGAACGGGCGCCATGAGCGATACCCAGTGGGCGGGCCTCATGCTGGGCGACGAAGCCTATGCCGGCAGCCGCAACTATTATCATCTGGCCGACGCCGTCCGGGAGGTCTTCGGTTACAAGTACACCATTCCCACCCACCAGGGCCGCGGCGCGGAGCAGGTGCTTTTTCCCCAGCTCATCGGGAATGGGCAGTTCGTACTCGGCAACATGCATTTCGACACCACCAAGGCTCACATCGAACTGGCGGGGGGCCGGGCCCGCAATTTCGTCATCGAGGAAGCCTTCGATACCGAGACGTATCACCCGTTCAAAGGCAACTTCGATGTGGAGAGGATGGACGCCTTCATCACCGAAAAGGGAGCCGGGAACATCGCCTTCATCCTGGTGACCATCACCTGCAACTCCGCAGGAGGCCAGCCGGTTTCCATGCGGAACGTCAGGGAGGTTCACGCCTGCGCAAAGAAACATGGCGTGCGCATGTTCTTCGACTCCGCCCGTTTCGCTGAAAACGCCTATTTCGTGCAGCAGCGCGAAGAAGGTTACGCCGACAAGAGCGTGCGCGCGATCATCCGGGAAATGTTCTCCTACGGTGACGGTACCACGGTCAGCGCCAAGAAGGACCCCCTGGTGAACATCGGCGGCCTGCTCTGCTTCAAGGACGACGAGGAACTCTTCAATACCTGCCAGGCCATGACCGTGCCCTTGGAAGGCTTTCCCACCTACGGCGGTCTGGCTGGGCGCGACATGGAGTGCCTGGCCCGCGGCCTGTACGAGGGCACCGAGGAAGACTATCTGGGCTACCGTATCAACCAAGTGAAATATTTGGGTGATCGCCTTCTGGACGGTGGCGTTCCCATCCAGTATCCTACCGGTGGGCACGCCGTGTTCGTGGATGCCAAGCGTCTGCTGCCGCACATTCCGGCCGAACAGTTTCCGGCCCATGCCCTGGCCAATGAGCTGTACATTGAGGGCGGCGTCCGCGGCGTCGAGATCGGCTCCCTGCTGTTGGGCCGCGACCCCGAGACCGGGCAGCAGCAGGCTTCTCCCATGGAGTTGCTTCGCCTGACCATTCCCCGCCGTGTGTACACCTACAATCACATGGACGTGATCGCCGACTCGCTCATCAACATCAGGAATCGCGCCGAGCGCATCACCGGGTACGACTTCACTTACGAGCCCAGGATACTGCGCCATTTCACCGCGCGTCTGGAGCCTGTCGCCAACTAGAGTAATCATTTGGGCGTGGCTGAAACGGCCATGCCCTTTTTTTACCATACAACGTGGAGGCGTTTTCATGAGTCAGGACAACAGAGACCAGTGGATCTCGCGGAAGGGGTTNATCTTCGCTTCCGTGGGCGCCGCCATCGGCCTCGGGAACCTGTGGAGATTTCCNTTCCAGGCCTATAACAACGGCGGAGGCGCGTTCCTCCTCCCATATTTTTTCGCCTTGCTCACCGCGGGCATCCCATTGATGATCCTGGAATACGGATTCGGGAGCCGCATGCGCGGCGGGGCGGCCTATTCCTTTTCCCGGTTGAACCGCAAGTTCGAGTGGCTCGGCTGGTGGCAGGTCATGATCCCGCTGCTGGTCATGATGTTCTACTCCTCCATCGTCGCCTGGAGCCTCAACTACATGGTCTTTTCCCTGGACCTGAGCTGGGGCGACAACCCGGGCAAGTTCTTCGGCGTGGATTTCCTCAACGTCTCGGACAGCCCGTTCAACCTGGGCGGCGTCAACTGGGGCATCCTGGGCGCCACGGTCATCGTCTGGTTCGCCAACTGGTTCATCACCAAGAACGGCATTTCCGGCGGCATTGAAAAAGCCTCGCGCATTTTCACGCCGCTGTTGCTGGTGCTCATGATCTGCTTCATGATCCGCGGCCTGACCCTGGAAGGGGCTTCCGTGGGCCTGAATTACTTGTTCAGGCCCGACTTCAGCATCCTGCTGGAAGCCAAGGTCTGGGTGGCCGCCTATGCCCAGGTCTTTTTCTCGGCCACCCTGGGGGTGGGCGTCATGATCGCCTATTCCAGCTATCTGCCCAAGAAATCCGACATCGTGAACAACGCCTTCATGACCGTGCTGGCCAATTCCAGCTTCGACCTCATCGCGGGTATCACCGTGTTCAGCACCCTGGGGTTCGTGGCCCATTCCATGGGCGTGGACTTCACCGAGGTGGCCAAGGGCGGCCCGGGCATCGCCTTCGTGGCCTTCCCGCAGGCCATTTCCCAGATGCCGTTCGCCAAGAGTTTCATCGGGTTCATGTTTTTCTTCTGCTTGTTCATCGCCGGGCTTTCCTCCAGCATTTCCATGCTCGAGTCCTTCTGCTGCTCGGCCCTGGACAAGTTCGACATATCCCGGCCCAAGCTGATCACCATCGTGTCCATCCTCGGGTTTGCGGGCTCGTCCCTGTACACCACGGGCGCGGGCGTGCTCATCCTGGACATCGTGGACCATTTCGTGGGCAACTACGGCATCGCCGCCTGCGGCCTGCTGGAGGCCTTCATCCTGGGCTGGTTCTACAACGCGGCCAGGATGCGCGCGGAAGTGAACCGATATTCCGATTTCAAGATCGGCGTGTGGTGGGAATACTGCATCAAGTTCCTGACCCCGGCCGTGCTTGGATACATGATCGTCAGGAACATCATCGACGAGCTTGCCCGGCCCTACGGCGGCTATCCTGCCGATGCGGTTTTCGCTTTCGGATGGACTGTTGCCATCGGCATGGTCATCGTGGCAGCTTTGTTTATGCGCCGTCCCTGGCGCAATGAAGTCCCGGGAGCATGCCCGGCAGGAGGATACAACTAATGATGAGTACATCCGCCATCACAATGATGACCGTTGGTTGCGCCCTTGTCTGGGGCGGCCTGCTGGTCTGCCTGAGCATCGCTCTCAAAATCGAAAATGAACGTGTAAGCGTTCCGGAGTAATCAATGAAAGAGATCATCAGCACCGACAACGCCCCCGCCGCCATCGGCCCCTATTCCCAGGCCGTGGCCGCCGCCAACCTCATCTTCGTCTCCGGCCAGTTGCCGCTGGACCCCGCAACCATGGAATTCCGCGAGGGCGGCGTCCAGGAACAGACTCGCCAGGCCCTGACCAATGCAAAGGCCATTCTCGAAGCGGCCGGCAGCGGACTGGACAAGGTGGTCAAGACCACCGTGCTCCTGAAGGACATCAAGGATTTTGTTCCCATGAACGAGGTCTATGCGGAGTTCTTCGAAAGCGACTGCCCGGCACGGGCGGCGTATCAGGTGGCCGCATTGCCCAAGGACGCCCTTGTGGAAATCGAGCTGATCGCCGTGAAGTAGACAACCGGACCATCGCCAGGGCGCCCTGTTCGGGGCGCCCTTTGTTTTGCGCCGATCAAGCGTATGCCGTCGCCAAAAAAAGAAGGCCGCCCAGGGGAACTCCCGGAGCGGCCAGGCAAACGGAATCGGTGTCTGCGTGTGGTGCGCAGTTTATTTCTTTTTCGGGTAAAGGTCCTTGGCGAGGCCGCCTTCCAGTCCCCAGTTGCCCCGATCCACCTCTTCGATGACGATCATGACGTGTTCCTGTTTGCAGTCCAGGATGCGGCAGGATTCGCGGGTAAATGTCTCCACCATGTCGCGTTTCTGGTCCTCGGTGATGCCGGACCATGTCTTCATTGTGAGTATGGGCATTGTTCAGCTCCGGTAATCGGCGTTGATTTCCACGTATTCCTTGGTCAGGTCCGAAGCCAGCAGGGACGCCGTGCCCGGGCCGCTGCCCAGGGTCACGGTGATGGGAATGTCCACCTCGTTCATGACCGGCTCCAGCAGGGCGTCCATGTCACCTGGAACGGGCATGCCTTTTTCAAAGATGCGGATGCCGCCGATGTCCAGGCTCACGGCCCCGGGATCGAACTCTGCGCCGGAGTAGCCCGCCGCGCACATGATGCGGCCCCAGTTGGCGTCGCAACCGAACAGGGCTGTTTTGACCAGAGGGGAAGCGCCGATAGCCCGGGCCACCAGTTCGGCATCGATTTCGTCGCGCGCGCCCTTGACCTCGATACGGGCCACCTTGGTGCCGCCCTCGGCGTCCTCAACGATCATGTAGGCCAGTTCCTGGGAGATGCGCAGCAGCACGTCGCACAGGGTGCGCAGGTCTTCCTCGGTTTCGGCCCTGACTCCGGATGCGCCGTTGGCCAGGCCCATGTAGGTGTCATTGGTGCTGGTGTCGCCGTCCACGGTGACGCGGTTGAAGCTGTTGTCCGCACAGTATTCGAAGATTTCCTGCCAGCGTAGGGGATCGACGTCCGCGTCGCAGCAGACAAAGGCCAGCAGGGTGGCCATGTTCGGGCTGATCATTCCCGCGCCCTTGCACATGCCCAGCAGGCGTACCTCGCCGCCGGACAGCTCCACGGACGTGGAGACCAGCTTGGGGCGGGTGTCCGTGGTCATGATGGCCTCGGATACGTCCTCGGGGGCCGATTTGCCGAGACTCTCCGCCAGAGCGGGCATGGCTGCGCGCCATTTGTCCATGTCGAACTGCATGCCGATGACGCCCGTGGAGGCCGGAAGGATTTCGTCGGCCGGAACACCCGTGGCTTCGGCCGCCATGTTCAGGGTTTCGCGGCAGTTCCGCATGCCTTCGTCGCCGGTGCAGGCATTGGCCGATCCCGCATTCGTGAGAAATGCGGAATGCTTTCGCGAACGCTCCAACATGGCCCGGCACTGCAGAACGGGCGCTGCCTGGAATTTGTTGGTGGTGAACACGCCTGCGGTTGAGGCGGGCGTGTCGCTGGCGATCATGGCCAGATCGGTGCGGCCGCTGTATTTCAGGTTGGCCTCGACTGCTGCGAAGCGGAAGCCCTTGGGCATGACGGTCATGGTACACTCCGATAATTATATTTTTGACGCTGCAAAATAGCGCAGAGCGGTCCGGGTTCCAAGCTCTTTTCCGTTACTTTTTCGCGGGGATGACGCCCAGTTCCGTGAGCCGGGCCATGGTCAGTTCGTAGCGCTTGGCGGCGTCCTTCCGTTCGTCGATCCGCACGTTGGTGGCGAAAAACCAGGCGTTGTCGTCTTTTTCCACCCAGCCCACGAGCCAGCCCACCTGGGGGTTGACCCTTTGAGCCCAGCCGGACTTGGCGCGCATGACCCAGTCTTTGCCGCTGTCCCGGCGCATGATCCGTTTCACGAAGTCCATGTGTCCCTTGGAAAATGGCAGGGTGCCTTTGTAGAGTTGCTTGAGGAACCATATCTGCTGGCGCGAGGTGATGCGCAGCCTGCCGTCCAGCCAGAAGGAATCCAGGCGACCGCCGATGTCGCCGTTGCCGTACCCCACCAGGTCCACGTAGTTCTGCATGCGCTCCTTGCCGATGCGTTTCGCGATACGCTGGTAGACCCATATGGCGGAATAGCGGAAGGCCTGCTCCAGGCTCAGGTCCTGGTTCCACGGCGCGTATTTGCGTTTCACGCCGTCCCACTTGAAGACCTCGTCCTTTTTGACCACGCCGGACTGTAAGGCTATGAGCGTATGGAGGACCTTGAAAGTGGAGGCGGGCAGAAAGGCCTCGGAGGCGCGATCGTTGTGGTCCACGTTCCACTGCCGATCGATCAGGTCGTAGACGGCCACGGAGGTGGGGGATATGGTTTCCGCCTCGGCTTTTGGACGCGGCTTCGGCTGCACCTTGGGCGCGGGGTGAGGAGCCGTTTTTTCATGACGTTTGGATTGTGGGCCGGGCTTGGCGCAACCAAGGCACAGGCATAGCATAAGCAAGAGGATCACTCGTTTCATGGGTGTCTCCGATGAATGATTTATGGAAAGCAGGGTGCGGCAGGGCCGTCTGGTTAAGGTTTTCTGATTCGTCTGCCCAGTCCGTAACGGTCCAGGAGCAGCTCGAGTCGTTCCTTGTCCTTTTCAGGTGTTCATTCAGTCCCAGGATTATCTCGAGGTGTTTCCGCTTTGACCTGATCGGCCAAGGCGTAGACGGCCACGGAAGTGGGGGACATGGTTTCCGCCTCGGCTCTTGGGCGCGGCTTCGACTGCACCTTGGGCGCGGGGTGAGGAGCAGTTTTTCTTCGATGGCCGGGCTTTGGGCCGGGTTTGGCGCAACCAAGGCACAGGCATAGCATAAGCAAGAGGATTACTCGTTTCATGGGTGTCTCCGATGAATGATTTATGGAAAGCAGGGTGCGGCAGGGCCGCCTGATTAAGGTTTTCTGATTCGTCTGCCCAGTCCGTAACGGTCCAGGAGCAGCTTGAGTCGTTCCTTGTTTTTTTGCAGGTATTCGTTCAGTTCCCGGATTATTGCGGGATGCTTCCGCGTGGAGAGGCGGTAGCCGACCCTTGTATACGGCAAATTGGGGGCCAATGTAAGGGCTTCCGATGACCGCTCCATATGTTCGAGGTTGTACCGGGCAACTGCGAGGCAGCCGAAGCCTCCGTCCACCCTTCCCTGAAGCACCAACCGGATGAGGGACAGGTAATCGTCCGTGTAAATGAGCTCGACCTGTCCGGATTCGATGAGGTGCCCGTACTTGGTGGCCGTGAAGCCCCGCACCGTGCCGAGGACGCGCAAGTGGGCCACCTTCATGGTTTTGCGCAGAGGCAGGACCATGACCCCGTCGTAGGCTTCCGAGATCTGGTCGCTGTACCAGATTCCCCTGACCGGGCGCAGGGAGCGTTGCCATTCCGGATTGTCCGGGTACTTGAAATCCAGTTCGTCGGTCTGAAAGAAGCGGTCGAACAGTCTCAGTACGGGCAAGGGAACGTATTCGAATTCGTAACCCCGGCTGCGGGCGAATTCGTCAAGCACGGCCCGGCCGTATCCCGTGTAGATTCCGTTGTTGGTGGAGGATTGCGGGTAGTAACGGATATCCTCCACTCCAACGAGGAATTTCTGGCCCGCCATGACCGGCATGGTCATGGATATGGTCATCAATGCCGTGAGGACCCAACGGATCATGCTTCTCTCCTCGTGCGTACTTTGAGGTCTTTAGCAAGTATGGGAGTGGGATACAAGAAGCCTGAAAGCCGAATGCCCTTGCCGCAGCGTGTCGGAAATGGCATTCATGGGCAGAAGCGCAGCCCGGCATGGATATTACGCTGAAGCGACGCTTATCGCCGCGCGCTGCCCTGCCGAGCGCCGTTTTTCCGGGCATCGGATCTCTCTGGAGGCCGATAGCGTTCAGCCGCAGGTCTTTTCCGGGGGAAGAGCTTGGCCCCATGGCAGGGCAAAGGGGATTTTCCGCTCCGCTTGTCTTAAAGCCTGGGTACATCCAAACCCATGATATCCATCAGTTCCTGTATCCTTTCCTTGTTGGGCGCTTTGGATAGGTTGTGGTGAAGAAGTTCAGCGAATTCCTCCTGTTGCGCCTGGGGAAGATCGCCTAAGTCAAAACCTCCCTTGATTCCATTTTCGGAAAGGGTTTGTGAATAGATTTCACGGAATATGTCCTGGTATTCGGCCCAAGCCTGCCACTGCGCGCCGCTTGCCCTTTGCGAAAGCGGTACGACGTGGGCCCCCAGGGTCATGTCGGCCTTTGTCATGGTGGCGAATTCAGGGGTGTATTGCGCAAGGGAGGGAGGAAGCGCGAACAATTCGTTCAGTTCCTCTCGTGGGATGGAGCCTTGCTGCTCTTTTACCGCTTCATCGAAAGTTGTCGAAGTGTTTCCGCTTACCCGGCCGGATGGAATGTTCCTTGAGAGCTGAGGCGAGCTGGTTCGTTGAGTCTGGCATGTGCTTGCTGTTGATGCAATGTCCATAGCTTTCCTCTTGAGTTGTGTCATCGTGTGGTTTTTCGAAGGCCTTGAACGGTTTGTGCCGGAAATTGTTTCCTGGTGGGGGAGAATAGCAATATTTAAACCGGAATATCGCACTTTCCATGCGCTGTCCTGTCGATCCTATGGGGGATATTGATATTTCGTATGAACAGAGTGCTTCGAGGTGTGTTTGTTGTTTCGTCCCCGGTCATCCATCCAGGTGGAATCTTCTCAGGGCCGGTAATGCGGCAAATGAATTTCATGTCACTCCTTGAGTTGATCCAGCCACGAACCTTGGAATTGAGGGGGCTGGAGTTGAAGGCCGGAAAACCGAATGCGCTTGCAACAAGCTTCCGGACAAGGCATACAGAAGCAGAAGCATAATCCTGCATGGAGAGAGTTCATGTTCAGAAAGTTCGTTATCGCCGTCTTCGTCCTACTGCTGACCGCTGCTCCGCTGGCGGCGGAAACAGTCAAGCTGTCCAAGGGACAAGATGTCTATGTCCCTGTCTATTCTCACATATACCAAGGCATCAAGGGCAAGCCCTATAATCTTTCGGCCCTCTTGAGCATTCGCAACACCGACCCGTCCAACGCCATCAAGGTCACCATTGTGCGCTACTACGACTCCGACGGCGTGTTGGTGAAGAACCATCTGGAGCGGCCCGTCATCGTCCAGCCTCTCGGCACGATTGAGTTCCACATTCCCGAACGGGACACCTCCGGCGGTTCGGGCGCCAACTTCCTGGTGCACTGGACCGCAGCCCAGAAGGTCAATGCGCCCATCATTCAGGCGGTCATGATCGGCACAGCCTCCACCCAGGGCATCTCCTTTGTCTGCGACGGGATAGTCATCAGCGAAGACAAGTAGATTCAGCTTGGAAAGGCATGTCCACTGGCTTATCCAACCAAGGGCAGTCCCAGCGTGATCGAAGCGGACACGAGGGACTGTCCTTGGCTTTTTTCTGTATTTTTTCCCTTCTTGATCAGTTCCTTGTGGATCCCCTTGGGGTATAAAAAAAACCTCTCCGTCGACGGCTTGATTTTACCGGGGACGCTTGTTGTCTCAAGCCTTATGCCCGGGCCTGGGCCAAACGCCTGCGGGTGAGGGCGATGTAAGTGATGATGGTGGACAGGGCTATGCCCCCGCCCAGCAGCGTGGTCAGCGGAGGTTGCTCCTGGAAGAAGATGAAGACCCACAGGGGCGCAAGCACGACATTGCCCAGTGTGATCATGGCCGCTTCGGCTGCGGGAATATAGCGTGTGGCGGTGGCGTTCAGCACACGTCCGATGGGCGCGGTGGCCAGGCCCATGGCCGCCATGATCAACCACGTATCAGACGAAAAGTTCGATGGACTGGCCGGGATGAATGTGGCCAGAGCCAGGAAGAAACCGCCCAACCCTACGATGGCGGTCCGGCTCACATCCTTGTAGCGTCTCCAGAGGGTGCCGTTCAGGGCCAGGCAAAGTACGGCGATGACGGCGAATCCGTCCCCGGCGAGGTGGCCCGATTTCAGGGAACCGGACATGACGATGAAGATGCCGCTCATGACCCCTGCCATGGCCAGCCACAGGTTCCTGGTGGTTTTTTCGCCCAGCAATATCCAGGAAACCACGGCCGTGAGCACCGGCCTGCCGCTCAGGATGACCACGGTGTTGGCCACGGACGTGTGCTTGACGCTGAGTATGAACGACAGGGCGCTGCCCACGATAAGCAGGCCTGATACCACTGCGGGCCAGCCGCTCTCTCGAAGCGTTCCCACAAGTCCTCGGCTGTCCGTTGTCTGGATGATCAGGGACATGGAAATCGTTGTGAACAATCCGAACAGGAAAGCGGTGTCGAACCCGGCCACGCCGGACATACGGATGAAAGAGGGGTCGAAGCTGATGAGGAAGCATCCTCCAAGAGCCGCCAGCAAGCCGCGGTCCCTGGCGTTTTTCGGCAGCAATGACTTTATTGATGATTCAATCATGGTTTGACTCCTTTGGTAAAAATCATACTAATGAGTATGATTTAAGATTCACTTTCAGGCTTGTCAAGAACAATCATACCCGTTAGTATGATTTTACCGTTGGGCTGACTGAAAGGAAGTTGCTGTGATGAAAATGGAGCGGAAAAGAGAACAAAAGCGGGCTGCCATCCTTGAGTCCGCCATCGGGACGTTCCGGGCGGACGGATACATCGGCGCGAGCATGGATGACATTGCCCGCAAGGCCGGTGTGACCAAGCAGACGGTCTATCGCTATTTCGAATCCAAGGAGGCCCTGTACCAGGCTGCCCTGGAAGCGCAGCGGGACAAATCCCATTCCCGTTTCATCAATGAGCTGGATCGGGAAGATACGCGCGAAGCCCTGCTGCATTTCGCCAGGGGGTTTGTCGGCAAGCATCTCTCGAACGAGCATTTGGCGACCATGCGCCTTCTCATGGCGGAGGGGCCGGAGGCTCCGGAGGTGACACGCGCCCATTTTGCGCTGGGGCCCAGGGAGACCCGGGAACACCTGGCCCGCTTCCTGGTTGAGCGGTTTGGGATGGAGGACCCCGAGTACGCCATCAAGGTTTTGCTCAGCACCCTGCTTTCAATGACCACGGAGGTGCTCATCGGGCGGTGCGCTTCTCCCCCCCCCGCGGAAAAGACCGTGGGCATCTTCATGAAGCTGCTGCCCTGACCGTCAGTTCCAGGCAGGCACGGAAAAAGGCCGACGTCCTTGGAGGATGACGGCCTTTGTTGTTTTATAAGGCATGGGAAGTTGGCGTCTAGTCAGCCTCGAGACGGACATTCCACTGTGGCTTGTCATCATTTTCGTCCATCAGATCCATGACATCATCCACGGTGAGATCGGCGTCCAGTTCCCACTTCTCGCGGGCCTTGTCGAATTCCTTGTCAACATCTTCGGCGTACCCATCCACAAGGGCGGACAGGTGCTTGGTGGCTGAGTTCCTTGTTATCGTTCCGTGCTGATAAGTCTCCACAGAATAAGTATCGTTCTCACCCCGTTTCATACTTTCATGCGTGGAGAGCTCGGCCCGTGTTTCCACTTGACCATTCTCGTCAAAACTTTCTTCGGTGTGTTCCGAGCTGTGCAGCAGAGCCGGGATATCATCCTCGGTCAGTCCCTTGCCTGTGCGGAATTGAGGTCGGATGGGCAAGGTATTGTCCTTGGCCTTCTGGGTGTCCGTCTGGCGGGCAACGATTTTTCCCTTGCTGTATATTTCATTGGTTATGCTGATTTCATATGCCGAACCGGACCTGAGCATGCTGTCCGGCTCTCCCGCATCGCCGAAATGATCTTCCCAACCGGTTGCCTGCCCATCCGTGGCCCTCTGCTGTTTTCCGTACTTTGTTGCCAGGATTTCTCCCGCCGACTGCGGCTGGGCTGTGGCGTACTCACTCCCTGTCAACCCCAGAATGCCGAGCATTCCCGAGCGCTCGGACGGTTGCTCCGAAGGGCTGCCCTCAGCCTCAAGGGAACCCTCGCTGCGTTTGACCAGCTGGCCGTTATCGTACCAGGAGACTGATGAAGTTTGCTTCTGGAAAGCAACGGAGGGCCTGAAGAGGCCTTTCGATTTACTGCCGTTGTATTCCGTGAACCGCGCATCGCGGCTGACATTTCCTTCATGGTCATAATCGGTCACCGACATGGAGAGGCTGTACGTCGGCTGGGAAAAGTCGGTACGCGGCTTGTTCTTGTCCCCTGTCTCGACCCGTTCCATGACATGCCTTCGGTCCGTGCCGCCGTCGCTTTGCGCTGTATGATTGATGGTAGCAGAACGTATCAGTCGACCGTCGTCATATTCCAGAATACTGGAACTGTAGTTGGTGCTGAGCTTATCTCTGGTAAAGTAGGAGACCATTTCCTCAAGACTGGTTCCCTCCGTCGGAGGCCATTGCTGCCTGTTCAGGCCTGAGTATGAGGCGTTCACATTCTGGCTGTCGTGCATTTCGCGGACAAGTTCTCCGTGCTCGTACCAGTTGATATCCCTCTTCATGGCGGCTTGGGTTTGTGTTGAGGACGAATCGCTCTGGCCGGTGATGAAGGTATTCACGGTCTGAACGATTTCACCGGCTTCGTTGTAGTACTCGGCCGAGGTGGTGAGGGAATCGTCATCCATGAAGCCGGTGGTCTTGCTTACCAGCTTGTCTCCCTTGTATTCCAGAATGCTGATCTCATCGTCCTTGATGGAGATCACCTGCTTGTTTCCGTTGGAAAGGATGCTGGTTCCGGCCTTCAGGCCGTATCGGGTGTCCCAAGGGGTTTCCCCTTCTTCTTTCTCGGCGGGTGTGCCGTTGACGGCATCTCGGTATTCCTGCCTTTTTTGCCGGGCTGTTTCCGCCATCTCCTGCTTCAGGATATCCATTTTTTCCCGGTTGTCGGCAGAAATGTCACCGGACTCGGCCATGGACAGCGCGTCATATTTTTCAATCGCCTTTTCGGAAATGTCGACCGTGTCCCCTTTGACGGCCTGACTCCAGTCACTTGCGTTCCGTTCGGTTGTCTTCACGGTGAAGGTTGCTGAAGTGGGGTTCCCGAGGACCGGATTGAATTTGCTGATTCCGCTCATGACGTTTTTCCGTTGGAGTATTTTTAATTGCGTATTATTTGTGTCGGAATTGCCGCCTTGTCTTTTCTGTTTCGGATAAAAGGAAAATTTCTTTATATTTCTTAATGAAATATTTGTGGATTGATATTGTTGACTCGTTGGGGAGGAAAAAGACAAGGCCGCCATCCCGAAGGACGGCGGCCTTGTTGATGCTGTTGTCTGTGCTTCGGCTTACTGGCCGCAGCACTTCTTGTATTTTTTGCCCGAACCGCAAGGGCAGGGATCGTTGCGGCCTACCTTGGGGGCGGAACGGCGCACGGTTTCCTGTTTTTTCTGGGCGGATTCGCTGTCGTGGTATTCCACATTCTTGTCGGTTTCGTGCTGGAATTCCTCTTCCTTGACCTCGGCCTCTATGCGCAGGTGGCAGAAGGCGCGCAGAGCGGTTTCCTTGATGGTATAGACCATCTCCTGGAAGAGTTCGAAGCCTTCCCGCTTGTATTCCTGCTTGGGGTCCTTCTGGCCATAGCCTCGCAGGCCGATACCGTCGCGCAGGTGATCCATGCTCAGCAGGTGGTCCTTCCAGTTGCGGTCCAGGGATTCCAGCAGGAAGTAGCGCAGAATTTCCTGGTAGTGGGTGGGAGCGGATGCCTGCAGCACCTTGAGGATATCCTTGGTCCAGGCCATGGCCTGTTCCATGCTCGGCAGCTCGGTGGAGTTGCGGAAGCCCTCGTAGCGTCCAAAGTCGAAGACCTCTTCGAGACGGCTGCGCACGGCGATTTTGGTTTCGTCGTCCAAATTTTTGTCGTCCAGGGCCGGGGAAAGGATTTCCTCGAACAGGTCCTCGGTGTATTCCTCCACAATTCCGTCCATGGTCTCGGCGGACATGAGGTCTCGGCGCAGTTCATAGATGGCGTGGCGTTGCTGGTTCATGACGTCGTCGTATTCCAGGAGCTGCTTGCGGATCTCGAAGTGGTGGTTTTCCACGCGGGTCTGGGATTTCTCAATGGCTCCCGAGACCATCTTGTTTTCGATGGCCTGACCTTCTTCCATGCCCAGGCGGTCCATGATGCCCTTGAGGCGGTCCGATCCGAACAGGCGCATGAGATCGTCGTCCAGCGCCAGATAGAAGCGCGACGAACCGGGGTCGCCCTGACGGCCGGAACGGCCGCGCAACTGGTTGTCGATGCGTCGGGATTCGTGGCGTTCGGTGCCCAGGATGTGCAGACCGCCCAGGTCCTTGACGCCTTCTCCCAGCTTGATGTCGGTGCCGCGGCCCGCCATGTTGGTGGCGATGGTGACCTTTTTCTGTTCTCCGGCCTCGGCCACGATCTGGGCTTCGTTTTCGTGGTGCTTCGCGTTGAGCACGTTGTGCGGCACCTTGAGCTTCTTGAGCATGCGGGAGATCAGTTCGGACTTTTCGATGGACACGGTGCCCACCAGTACGGGCTGGCCGCGCTTGTAGCATTCCTGAATGTCCAGGGCGATGGCGTTGTATTTTTCTTCCTGGCTTTTGTAGATGGAGTCCGGGTGGTCCTTGCGCACCATGGGCTTGTGCGTGGGGATGACGATGACTTCCAGGTCGTAGATCTGGGTGAATTCCACGGCTTCGGTGTCCGCGGTGCCGGTCATGCCCGCCAGTTTCTCGTACATGCGGAAATAGTTCTGGAAGGTGATGGAGGCCAGGGTCTGGTTTTCGGACTCCACCTTCACGTTTTCCTTGGCTTCAATGGCCTGGTGCAAGCCTTCGGACAGGCGGCGACCCGGCATGGGGCGGCCCGTGAACTCGTCCACGAGCACCACCTGGCCGTCGGTGACCATGTAGTCCACGTCGCGGTGGAAGCAGTTGTGCGCCTTGAGGGCCTGCAGGATGTGGTGCTGCAGGGCGATGTTCTGCGGGTCGAACAGGTTGTCGATGCCCAGCATCTGCTCGCACTTTTCCACGCCCGCGTCCGTGAGGGTCACGGTCTTGCCCTTTTCATCCAGTTCGAAGTCACCGTCCGGCGGAGTGTCTTTGTCCTCGGGATCGCGCGGAGTGGACATCTTCAGGCTGGGTACCAGTCCGTTCACTTTGCGGTACAGGCCCGAGGCCGAGTCGGCCGCTCCCGAGATGATCAGCGGGGTGCGGGCTTCGTCGACGAGGATGGAGTCCACTTCGTCGACGATGGCGTAATGCAGGTCGCGCTGCACGAGTTGTTCTTGGTAGAACTTCATGTTGTCGCGCAGGTAGTCGAAGCCGAATTCGTTGTTGGTGCCGTAGGTGATGTCGGCGGCGTAGGCTTCCTTGCGTTCCTCGTCGGAAAGTCCGTGCACGATGACGCCCACGGAAAGACCCAGGAAATTGTAGAGCTGGCTCATCCACTCGGCATCGCGCTTGGCCAGATAGTCGTTCACCGTAACCACGTGCACTCCCTTGCCGGTGAGCGCATTGAGCACTACCGGCAGGGTGGCGACCAAGGTCTTTCCCTCACCTGTCTTCATTTCCGAAATCTTGCCCTGGTGCAGGACTATGCCGCCGATAAGCTGCACGTCGTAGTGGCGCATCTGCATGGCGCGTTTGCCCGCCTCGCGTACAAGGGCGAAACATTCGGGCAGGATGTCCTCCAGGGAGCGGCCCTGGTTCTGGATTTCATCTTTCCACTGGGTGATCAGGAGCGGGAAGTCCTCGTCGGAAAGCGCTTCCATTCGGGGTTCCAGGTCGTTGATCTCAGCGATGGTGGGGGTGAGTTTCTTGAGGTAACGGTCGTTTTTGGATCCAAAAAGGAATTTGAGCATTATTGGTGATTCTCCTTAGCGGGAGTTGGTTCGTCGGTTTCGGCGTTAATCCCGGGGGCGGAAAGCAGTTTTACGTATGCGGCGCAAAGTCCTGCGGCAATAAGCATGAAAAGCAGGCCGTCGAACACCGCCCCGGTGGCATTCATATATATGGTCTGAAGCCACAAGGGAAGCCGCAGGTCGCCAAGCCAAAAAATCAGGTTCGCGCCGGGGCCCAACAGGAGGCCTGTCACGAGCACGTACGCAGGCGCCAGAGCCATGGCCAGTCCCAGGAATACCCATAGGGTATTGCCGCGCGTCAGAGTGTACGCCGTGGCCAGGGGGCTGTCCCTGCCCTGGACGACTGCCGGAAAAAACAGGGCCGTCTTGACGGCGCAGTAATAGAAGACTGCGGGTATCGCGTATCCCATGACCGCCATGACGGCGGTCATGCGTTCCGCCACTTCCGGGTCTGCCGGGGGTGATATAAGTCCTGTGAGCGAAGAGTAAACCAGGAAGTACAAGATTTTTACAGAAAACAACCCAACTGTAAAAAAGAGCGCCTTTTTGACGATATCGTGAGGAATGAGCAGGCTCGGCTCATCCGGGGGCGCAAGCAGTGTTTGGTAGAAGACGACTGCGGCAGGGGCGAGCAGCAGGCTGGTGAGCAGTTTGTAGAAAACATGGGGAACCGGGACGAGATGATAGAGAGGGACCATGCCCGCCAGGGTATACGCGAGCACGTACGCGAACCAGAACGCCCCGGCCGTGAGCCGGTTCTGCCAGAGCAGGGCGTATGATTGTCTGGCGATGGTCAGGGGATGGATTTTTGTCATGGTGTTTTCAGTATCTCCAGCCAGTGTCCCACCCGAATCCCTTCGGGGGCAGTGGCCGTCAGCTGCGCGGCACAGGCCGAACAACCCGTGAGCACAACTCCTGCGCCTTCAAGGCTCTGCCGGCAACGGGCGTTGACCCGTGCACAGAGCTCGGGCGCGCCCAACTGCATGATGCCGCCGAACCCGCAGCATTCGCGACCGTCATGTGACCGCAGCCTTTCTCCGAGGACTGCCGTCAGCAATGTATGGTCCGTGTCGTTTTTGGGTGCATGGCAGGGACGATGATACCCCACCCGTGCAGGAGTGTTTTCGGACAGCACATAACGCCCGTCGAATAAAAGTTCGGATATGGGGGTCAGCGCTTCCGTCCATTGGAGAGCTTCTTCCGGATTCTTGAAGCAGCCGGAGTATCCCGTCAGTCCTTTGTGGCAGGAAACGCACAGGGTCACGATTTTGGGTTTGCCCGCCTTGCGCCATGTCTGCACGTTCTTTTCGCGCATCTTGCCCGCGTCCGCGCCGAACCCGGCGGACTCCAGTCCGATGCCGCAGCACTCGAATTTGTCCTTTCGCAGCTCGATATTCATGGCTGAGAGCAGTTTTTCAGCCGTTTTTCGCCAATGTCCCTGCACGTATCTGGCCGTGCAGCCGGAAAAGAGCAGCATGGCTTCGCCCTTGTGGTCGGGCAGCTCCCTTATGTTCACGAACGGCACGATATGGGGGCCGCCTTCGAGTAGGGCCAGGGCCTTGAGGAAGGGGGCCAGGCGTTCGGGCTGGAATTTTTCGGGGATGAGCTTGGCCGCCAGGCTGGAGCTGGGCCACAGCTCGCGGGCCCGTTTGAGCCAGGTCTTCCAGAGCCAGGACCTGAAATCCGGGTGCGCGGCGCGCAGATCGGCCACCAAGGCGGGCACGTCCACACCTTGCGGGCACTTGTCTCGGCAGCGTCGGCAGCCCAGGCACAGGCCGGTCAGCCCAGCCACGTCCTCGCCGGAAAGGGGGAGCTCGCCGTTCTTCAGGAGTGTCGCCAGGTCCGCCTTGGCGCGTGGACTGAGTTCTTCCCGATTCGTGGCCCGCAACAGCGGGCAGACTTCCAGGCATTTTCCGCACAGGATGCAGTTCATGCGACCATGCTCCTCTCTTGTTCACGCCTTTTGCGGCGTTCATCCGTTACCAGTGGGAGACACATCAAGAACGCCACGGCCAGGATCGCAGCGCCGAAAAGCCAGGGCAAGCGCATGGCGTCGGGAGGCAACTGCCCGGTAGCGCCATGGTGCGGCAGCAGGGCGGCGAAAATGGAAGCTCCCATGGTCATGCCCAAAGTACGCGAGGTTGCGTTGACGCCTCCTGCGGCTCCCTTGTGCTCCCGCGGGGCCAGTTTCATGATCAGGGCGTTGCCGCCCGGGAAGAAGAGACTGCATCCTACGCCGAAAACCAACAGGAAGATGATTGTGGTGGTCAGCCCCGGGGCCTGGGCGGAGAAGGCGAAGAAGAGCGAAGACCCGGCGGTAAGGACCATGGCCGCGAGGCAGAGGCGGGCGGCTCCCACCTTGTCTGCCAGCCGTCCGGACAAGTGGTTGAGCATGACCCCCACGCTGGAGAACATGGCCATGATCAGCCCGGCCATTTCCACGGAAAGTCCCTTGCCCCAGATGAGGTGGAAGGGGAGGATCAGGGCCACGCCCCCCAGAGCGAGCATGAGAATCATACCCACGCCCACGGCCAGGGGGAATCCCCGGTCCGTGAACAGGGCCGGGTTGATGAGCGGGCTGGGGTGCCGGCGCTCCTGAAACACGAAAAGGATGCCGAGCGCCAGGGCCAGAGTGAAGAAGCAGAGAAATCCGAACGATTGCCAGCCTTCCCTTTCGCAGGCGGAAAGGGCCCAGACCAGAGAGAACAGGGCCGCCGCACTGAGCAATGCACCCATGACGTCGAAAGGTTTTCCCTCTTCGTTCTTTTCTTCAGCCTTTGGAATGGAGTGACGGGTCAGCAGCCAGGCGAGGATGCCTATGGGCACGTTGACCAGAAAGACTCCGCGCCAGTTGAACAGGCCGGTGATGAGCCCCCCCAGGGGCGCGCCGAATGTCAGGCCCAGCGCGCCGGATGTGGCGACGAGGCCGTAAGCCTTGCCCAGGATGTTCTGCGGCATGTGCAGAGCCACGATGGTCATGCCTATGGCGAAGAGAGATGCCGCGCCGAATCCCTGGAGACATCGGGAGAGCACCAGTATTTCCAGGTTGGGCGCCAGTCCGCAGAGCAATGAGCTCAGGGTGAAGACGGCGTACCCGGCCAGAAAGAGCCTGCGTGCGCCGAGCCTGTCCGAAGCCTTGCCCCAGACCAGCATGGTGCAGCTCATAAGCAGCGAGTAATAGACCGTGACGGCCGAGACGCTGACCACGTCCGTGCCGAAGGCCGTGGCGATGTCCGGCAGGGAAATATTGACGATGTAGCTGTCCAGGCAGCTGATGAAGGCGCCGAGACAGACACTTATGATGATGAGACTTTCACGATTGAACATATGGTTGTCGGCCTTTGTCGGGATTCATGCTCCCGCTGAGGGTGGATTGCCGTTTGATGCCGCTCATGGATGTTTGCCGCCCGATCTGGTGCTATGCGGCCAGAGTGGATTCGAGTTTGACGGTCTCGCGCTTTTTGCGGCGTTCATCCCTGATCAGGGGGAAACACATGGCAATGGCCACCGCCAGGATGGCGGCGGCAAATATCCAGGGAGCGCGCATGGCGGTTTCGGGCAGATGGGCTCCCGCCTCGTGGGGCGGCAGCAGAGCAGCGAAGATGCTCGCGCCTATGGTGATGCCCAGGGTTCTGGCGGTGGTGTTCACGCCGCTGGCCGCGCCTTTGTGTCCATTGGGCGCCAACTTCATGATCAGGGCATTGCCGCCCGGGAAATAAAGGCTGGAGGCCAGGCCGAGGCCCAACAGCAGGACTACTGTGCTGAACACGCCCGGCTCCTGGGCGCTGAATGCGAAATACAGGGAGATGAGGAATGCCAGTGTCATGCTGGCCAGGCACATGCGCGCCGCGCCTATCTTGTCGGCCAGCGCGCCTGATAACGGGTTGAATATCGAACCGATGACGGAGTTCAGGGCCATGAGCATGCCTGCGGCCCCTACGGAAAGGCCCTTGCTCCAGATGAGATGGAAGGGGATTACCAGTCCCATGCCGCCCAGCACGATCATGAGGATCAGGCCCATGCCCACGCACAGGGCGAACCCACGTTGCTCGAACACGGCCGGGTTGAGCAGCGGGTTGGAATGGCGGCGTTCCTGGAACACGAACAGGATGGTCAGCAGCATGCCGATGCCCAGGAAGATCATGAAGTCCTGGGATCGCCATCCTTCTCGTTCGCAGGCGGCCAGAGCCCAGATGAAGGAACACAGCGAGGTCGAGCTGAGCAGCGCGCCCGGAAAGTCGAAACCCTTGTGGACCTCCAGTTGTTCCTTGTTTCTGGGGATGGCCCGGTGGGTGACGACCCAAGCGATGATGCCCAGAGGCACGTTGACCAGGAAGACCCCGCGCCAACTGAAGGCGCTGGTGATGAACCCGCCCAAGGGAGCGCCCAGGGTCAGGCCGATGGCTGCGGTGGTGGCCACCCAACCGTAAGCCTTGCCCAGCATGTGCCGAGGCACGTAGATGGCGATGATGCTCATTCCGATGGCGAATATGGCCGCCCCACCCAGGCCCTGGAGACAGCGGGACAGGATGAGCATGTTCAGGGTGTGGGACAGCCCGCACAGGAGCGAACCCGCGGTAAAGATGATGTAGCCCAGCAGATAGAGCCGCCGCGCGCCGAACTTGTCGGCGGCCTTGCCCCAGACCAGCATGGTGCAGGTCATGAGCAGCAGATAGTAGACCGTGACGCCGGACACGCTGACAATGTCCGTGTTCATGGCCGTGGCCACCTCGGGCAGGATGATGTTGACGATGGAGCTGTCCAGGCAGCTGATGAAGCCGCCGAAGCAGACGCTGAGGATGATGAGGCTTTCGCGATTGAGCATATGGCTACCAGCCCTTGCCGGGATTCATGATCCCGTGGGGGTCGAAAATTCGTTTGATGTCGGCCATGAGGGCCTGTTGGTCAGCGTCCAGTTGCAGGTCCACGTAAGCGGCCTTGGTCAGACCGGTGCCGTGCTCGCCCGAAATGGAACCTCCCAGGGAGAGGGCCAGTCGGAATATTTCACCCTTGGCCATGGCCGCGTTGTCGGCCTCCTCGGGCCAGGATGCATTGTACATGGTGTTCACGTGGATGTTGCCGTCGCCCAGATGTCCGAAACACATAATGGTCAGGTTGTATTTTGCAGCGATGGCGTGCACCCCTTCCACTGCTTCGGCCACCTTGCCGCGGGGCACGGCGATGTCCTCGCCGAGCTTGTCGGGCTTGAGGTGGAACGATGCAGGGCTTATGCCCCGGCGCACATCCCAGAGTGCCTCTTCATTCTCATCGCGTCCTGTCATGAGATGGACGGGACGAGCCTTTTGCAGGGCGGCTTGCAGACGATCCGTTTCCGCATTCACCACGGCTTCGGAACCGTCCACGCGCACCAGCAGGGCGGCCTGCGCTTCCTTGGGCAGGGGAGAGGTCCCGGCTATGTCCAGGGCGGTCAGCGTGGCCTTGTCCATGAATTCCAATGCGGCCGGAAGCATGCCCGCCCGGAAGATTGCGGCGGCTCCGTCCATGGCGCGACGGATGTCCGGAAAGCCCGCCAGCACGGACGCGGTGGTCTCGGGTTTGGGCAGCAGTTTGAGCGTCAGTTCGGTGATGACGCCGAGCTTGCCTGCCGAGCCCACGAAGAGCCGGGTTAGGTCGAGGCCCACCACATCCTTGTGGGCCCTGCCTCCGGAGCGTAACGCCCTGCCTCCCGGCAGTATGGCCTCCAGGCCCAACACATAATCGCGGGTGACGCCGTATTTTACGGCACGCAATCCCCCGGCGCAGGTGGAAACGTTGCCTCCCACCGTGGAGAATCCGGAACTGGCCGGGTCGGGCGGGTAGAACATATTGCGCTCGGACACGGTCCGTTGCAGGTCGCCGGTGACCACACCCGGTTCGACAACGGCCACGAAGTCCCGGTCGTCGATGTCCAGTATGCGGTTCATGGCCAACATGGAAATCACGATGCCCGGTTTTGCGGGAACGGCATTCCCCACGGTGCCCGTGCCCCGGGCGCGCGGGTAGATCGGAATGCGCTCGCTGTGAGCCCAGTGCAGCAGCTCGGCCACCTGTTCCCGGTTTTTTGGGCGCACCACGGCCAGGGGCGCGGCCCGCAGGCGGCTGGCGTCCGTCGAGAAGACGGCGGTTTGTTCCGGCCTGAGCAGGAGCGCGTCGCTCGGAAAAAGATCGGCCAGGAATGTTTCCTGTTCTGGGGTGAGGTTTTCCATGGGCATGATGCGTTTGTATACGGAATGCGCAGGTTGGGAAAGTATGCCCGGATGAAGGGGGTGTCAACGGTTGGGTGGGCGGTCCCGTTCGGCCTGGAGCGGGAACGAAAGCGGCCTTCAGAAGAATATCCGAAGACCGCCCGGTTCACCAAGCTGGAAAGGCTACACCAGTCCCACCAGGTCGTAGGTTTTGGCTTGTTCGATTTCGGCTTCCACAATGGCGCCGGGTACCAACTCCACCCCGGGTTCAGCGCTCACGTAGGTGATGCCGTCCACTTCGGGGGCTTGGAACCATGTCCGGCCCGTGAACAACCCGGGCCATTCCGGCGAGGGTTTTTCCACCAGCACGGGCAGCTTTTCACCCACGTATCCGGCCATGATCTCCCCGGAAATGGAGGCCTGGAGTTCCATGAGCGCATCGCGCCGTTCGGTCTTGACCTCGTCGGGAACTTGGTTGTTCATGGATGCTGCGGGTGTACCGTCTTCAGGCCAATAGGGGAACACGCCCAGGTGGTGGAAACGGGTTCGCTCCACAAAATCCATGAGGTGCTGAAAATGTTCGTCGGTTTCGCCTGGATACCCCACGATGAAGGTGGTGCGCAGGGCCGCTTCCGGGAAGTATTTGCGAACCCGGTCAATGACCTTGTTGGGATCCCGGGCAAAGGGGCGGCCCATGGCCGAAAGCACTTCCGGGTGGGCGTGCTGCAGCGGGATGTCGAAATACGGCAGGAAAGGCTTGCCCGCGTCGCGCAGAAAGGACAGCAGGGTCTCGGTCAGTCCGGCGGGATAGAGGTACATGACCCGCAGCCATTCCAGGCCGGGCAGGGGCAGAAGCCTTTCCAGAAGCTGCTGCAGCCCGTGCTTGAGCCCCAGGTCCGAGCCGTAGTGGGTGGAGTCCTGGCCCACGATGATCAGTTCGGGCACTCCTTCTCCCACCAGCTTTGCGGCCTCTTCGGCCAGGAAGTCCACGGGCCGGCTTTTGTGTGCGCCGCGGATGGACGGGATGGTGCAGAACCTGCAGTCGTGGGAGCAGCCCTCGCTGACCTTGAGGTAAGCGTAGCCTGGACCGGTGCTCAGGTTGCGCGGCAGGGACGAATCCGCTTTCCGGCCCAAGGTTTTTTCGACCATGTCCGGCCATTTTTCCAGTTCGTCCGTGGACAGCCACAGGTCCACTTCGGGCATTTCGTCCTTCAAGTCGCCGCCGTATCGGCTCACCAGGCAGCCGGCCACGGCCAGCACCGGGCGGTCGCCGCTCAGTTCCTCCATGTCCTGCACGGTTTCCAGGATGGTGGAGACCGATTCCTCCACGGCCGGTTCGATGAAGCCGCAGGTGTTGATGAGCACCAGGTCCGCGGCGGCCACCTCTTCCACGGGGCGCATGTCCGTTCCCAGCGAGCCGATGAGACGTTCGGTGTCCACGCGGTTTTTGGGGCAGCCGAGGCTGATGGTCAGGACGGTTATGGCGCCGTTGTTTTTTGTCATGGGATCATTTCCTGTTACACTGATTATAATTAATGCCTTTTTCTGTCGAGATGGCGGCAAAATGAGATTGCGCATTGTCGTGCATTGTGGAGGATGATACAGTACAAACAGTGCCAAGCAAACGGGAGTCTGTATGGTGTCCAGTCAACAAATCAATGGAAAGCGCTACACCATCGGCGTGATCGGGGATCTCCCCGCTCTGATGGCCTTCTGGGAAATGTTCCGGGATCAGGCCAATGACGCCGCCATGCGCGAAATCGGCATCGTCGCCGCCGCGTTTCCGGGCCAGAGCGCCCTGCCGGGCGTTTACCAGCCTGTGAATACCATCCGTACCTACAATGATTATCAGGAGATGCTCGACCAGCATCCCGAAATAAACATGATCATCGAGGCCACGGGCCGTTCTTCGCTTCTGGCGGAGCTTCGCAAGGCCCTGCCGCCGCACATTACTCTGGTGGAACGGGCCGCCGCGAATTTTTTCATCAAGCTGCTTACCCAGGACAAGATGTGGGTGGCCTGCAAGCTGGATTTGCTGCATACCCAGAGCATGCTCAAAACCATCGTTGACCAGATGGACGAGGAAATCCTGTTTCTCGACCTGGACGGTCGGGTCCTGGATTCCAACCAGAAGGCCCGCGAGAGCGCCGACACGCACGGCAGAAAGCTCGTTGGCTGCGACCTGCATTCGGTCTTCAAGGGGCTGCGAACTCCCGGCAACGGGAACCATGAATGTCCTTTCGAGCAGACACTGCAGACGGACGAACAGGGCGAAGCTCTGGCCTCATACGTCGGAGAGGACGGTCGCGTCCAGTACTATCGCATCTACACCTACCCCATCCATGACGAGGCGGGCAATCTCTGCAATGTGGTGGCCATGCGTCGCAACATCACCCGCCGCATGGAGATGGAACAGCGGCTGCAACAGTCTGAAAAGCTGGCCTCCATCGGTGAATTGTCCACCTACATCGCCCATGAGATCCGCAACCCGCTCTTCACCATCAGCGGTTTTGCCAACTCTCTGGTGCGCAACAAGGACGTGGACGAGAAGGTGCGGGAAAAGTTGGGCATTATCCTCGACGAGTCCCGGCGGCTCGATGTCATTCTCAAGAGCATCATAAACTTCACCCGCCCCACAGAGGCCGAAATCACCAGAGTGGACCTCAACGAGCTGGTCAGGGGCACCATGGAGGTCATGGGGCTCGGTCTGTCCAACATGCACATAGAACTGGTCATGAACTTCGAGGCGGGCATGGCCATGGTCAAGGCCAACCCCGAGGTCATCAAGCAGTGCCTCATCAATTTGGTCAAGAACGCCATCGAGGCCATGGAAGAGAACGGCGGTGTGCTGACCATTTCCACGGGCATGGCCCGTGATTACGTCGTCCTGACCGTGGAGGACACCGGTGTGGGAATCGAACCCGAGATCCGGGAAAAGGTCTTCAGTCCCTTTTTCAGCACCAAGGGCAAGGGGTCCGGTCTCGGTCTGGCCATGACCCGCAAGATCATGGACGAGATAGGCGGGGAAGTGGACTTGACCAGCAGCGTGGGCAAGGGCACCCGCATCACCCTGTATTTGCCGCCCGTTCTCGCGGTTGCGGAATCCGAGACCGCCGGGTAAGTAAGCACTTCAAGAGAAACACGGGGAAGCGGGCGCCTTTTTCA
>JGI12287J12850_1000196_pt1 | contig 33868 bp, 20 predicted proteins | sample TtaePargueraPR_3_FD_12850 | JGI IMG/M metagenome (IMG submission 12850)
GCACGGAGCCGTTGCATGGCGCATGCCGCTAAATGGCTGGCGAGGAGCTTATGCAGCCGACTGGCTGGGAGGACACAAGCGCGCAAAAACACATTTCAGAGGCTACTTTAAATCGCAATATACTCAACCAAAATCAGGAAAAAGTTTGCCAAATCCCAAAACTCATCTGGCACGGCAAACAGAAAAAAAAGGAACTGCTATCTTTACCGAAGGCTATATCAGTCGATCCCCAGGAAAAATAAACAAACCTCATCATTACGATATGAACCTTGTGTTTATCGCTCAATTACTCTCGCATTTTCAGTGGACCGGCGATTTAGAATTTTTGCGCGAAAGTTGGCCGGTACTTGAACGCCATCTGGCATGGGAAAAACGTTGTTTCGATGCCAATAACGACGGTTTATACGATTCGTATGCTGCCATCTGGGCAAGCGATGCGTTAGAATACAGTGGCGGCGGGGTTACACATTCATCAGCCTACAACTATCGGGCAAATCGAATTGCGGCCGAACTTGCCTCACTCATTGGCAAAGACCCGAGGCCCTATCTAACCGAAGCCCAAAAAATAAAAAAAGCCGTAAACAAGCAACTTTGGATGAGCGACAAAGGCTGGTTTGCCGAGTACAAAGACTTACTGGGAAACCAATTATTGCATCCGTCTGCAGCCGTTTGGACGATTTATCATGCCATTGACGAAGGCCTTGCCAATCCGTTTCAGGCCTACCAGCTAACACAATATATTGACAAATACATTCCGCATATCCCGATAGAAGCCAATGGTCTGGAACCCGGAAAATACTACACCATTTCTACGACCAACTGGATGCCTTATACTTGGTCGATAAACAATGTAGCTCTTGCCGAAGTATTGCACACAACACTGGCCTGTTGGAAGAGTGGCAGACAGCAACAGGCTTTCGGGTTAACCAAAGGCACTATCCTCGATTACATGTTTTTGGGTAGCTGCCCCGGAAACTTTGGACAGCTTTCGTATTACGATGCTTTTCGTGGCGAACTGTACCGCGATTTTGCCGACCCTGTTGGAATGGCTTCGCGCGCACTCGTGGAAGGATTATTCGGCATTTCTCCGGATATGATTCATAACAAAATAAATATAACTCCCGGATGGCCTGCAAATTGGCAATACGCCTCAATGGAAACTCCGGATATAAAAATCGATTTCAAACAAAACGGGAATATTGACTGCTATAAGATTAGGTCTCATTTTCCCAAACAACCGGAAATTAATATTCGGTTAAATGCCCGCGCCGGAAATATCGACACTGTAAAAGTAAACGGGAAAACGACACAATGGAAATGCGACGAAACTGCAATCGGGAAACCCAGAATCATCATAAAAATTAAAAATGAAAAGCATGCCAACATTGAAATAAAATGGAAAGATGCAGCAATCGAAAAAACTACGGTTGATAATTTTTACGCTTTGGGTGATGAAATTAATATTTCAACAAAATCGGCGACAATACTAAATGTTTACGACCCACAACAAATTTTTGCCGATAAAAGACAAAACAAACAATCTCTTGCTGCAAAATTAACAGGAAAACCGGGGTGGAAAACGGCATTTGTTAAACTGCAACAAAACCAATTGATTTGGTGGCAGGCTGTTTCTTTTGAATTACGCGAACCAATCGAACTAATTTTCAACAAGAAACAACCGAAAAACCAACTGGTTTTCCAAGTCCAAAACAATACCTCAAAACCGTTTAATGGCGAATGGAAATGCGGTAAAGAAAAAGCAAATATCGAAATTCCGGCAAAAACAACAGCTGAAAAAATAATAGTAGAGAAAGGCTTACTTCCCGGAAGTAACCGGATAGAAATTTCAGACAAAAACAGGACTTATTCTGAAAACATTATCAACTGGAATATTCAACAAAATGCAAATACAAAATACGAAAAAATCAATATTGCAGATAAATACAACGACTGTATTACAAACATTTTTGCAGAACAATATGTTTCGCCCCGCTCTCCTTACCCTACGCTAAGCATCCCAATACAAGGAATTGGCGACTGGTGTTCGTATCATGAAACAGCAGAAATCGACGACTCGGGCTTGCGCACAAAGGCAAGTGCTACAAACCAGATTAATTCGCCACAAGGCATCCCTTTTTCAACTCCTGGGAATAAAAGCAACAACATTCTTTTTACTTCGCAATGGGATAACTACCCCAATTCGGTTGAGATTCCGCTTTCGGGCAAAGCTTCACACTTGTATTTGTTGATGGCAGGCTCTGTTCATCACATGCAAATACATATGGTTAACGGAACCGTTGAAGTAAAATACAAAGACGGCACAACCGATATTCTCTCCTTAAAAAGCCCGGAGAATTGGTGGCCGATAGAACAGGATTACTACGAAGACGGCTATGCCTTTACAGTAAATGCCCCGCGCCCACCACGTTTGTACCTTAAAACAGGCGAATGGCATTTGAACTCATACAATGCATTAGCCAAAAATAAAACCATAAAAATAGAAGGAGGCGCTGCTTCGATGCTTGATTTACTGCTTGATAAAAATAAAGAACTAGAAACATTAAAATTAAGCACCAATACCAACGATATTGTAATCGGACTAATGGCAGCGACCTTAAAACGGGAATAATCCCGATTAGTATTTATGACGAGCAGCTCCTAAGACTAAGTTCTCGTCCCGAAAGAACAATTAAATTCCGCCCAAGGCGACGGACTTGGATCAGATTAACAAAGCCTTTCAGGCTATAATCTTTAGAAACAAAATGTAAACAAAAAATATAAACTATGCGAATACTATCAATTTTATTAGTTGCATTATTATTGGGCTGCGCAACACAACCCGACAACAAAAGAAAACCTGTAATTTACACCATTGGCGATTCTACCGTAAAAAACGGCAGTGGAATTGGCGACAACGGTAAATGGGGCTGGGGCGATCCTATTGTTCAATTCTTCGACACCAGCAAAGTAAGTGTTGAAAACCATGCCCTTGGCGGAACAAGCAGTCGTACTTTCCGCAACAAAGGATTGTGGCAGCCTGTTTTAAACAGGCTTCAGCCCGGCGATTATGTGTTAATGCAATTCGGTCATAACGACAACGGTTCTGTAAACGACACCACTCGTGCACGCGGAACCATAAAAGGCATTGGCAACGAAACCGAAGAGATTGACAACATGCTTACCCATAAACACGAAATTGTGCACACCTACGGCTGGTACATGCGTCAATACATTCGTGAAGCAAAAGCCAGAGGAGCAATTCCCGTGGTAATGGCTCCTATCCCGCGCAATATCTGGAAAGATGGAGAAGTGCCACGCAACAATCAATCGTACGGAAAATGGGCAAAAGAAATTGCCCAACAGGAAGGGGCTTTTTTCATCGACCTGAACAAAAAAATGGTTTCGGCAATGAATAAAATGGGAGAAACAAATGTAACCGACGTTCTCTTTTGGAGCAGCGACCATACCCATACAACAGCAAAAGGAGCAATTCTGGCTGCATCAAAAATTGTTGAGGGTTTAAAAGAATCAGATAAATGCGACTTAAAAAATTACCTACTGAAAAATCCAAAAATCAAATTTCCGGTTAAAAAGCGAGTTTTCATTATAGGCGATTCTACCGTAGCAAATGGCAAGGATACAATTGTTGGATGGGGACACGAATTCTGGGCTTTTATGGATACCAGCCGACTGGAGATCATCAACAAAGCCCGCGGCGGACGAAGTAGTCGCACCTTCCGTTACGAAGGCCTTTGGGACGAAGTAGCGGCAGAATTAAATCCAGGCGATTTCTTACTGATTCAATTCGGACACAACGACGGAGGACACATTGACAAAGCCAAATATCGCGGTTCGCTAAAAGGCATGGGCAACGAGACACAAGATGTTATGCGCTACGATTCCATTCCCGAAACCGTGCATACTTACGGCTGGTATATGAACCATTACATCGCCGAAGCAAAAACGAAAGGCGTTTCGGTTACGGTTGTTTCAATGATTCCGCGAAACATCTGGAAAAAAGGCAAAGTTGAACGTAACGACAACAGCTATGGAGGCTGGGCAAAACAGGCTGCCAAACAGAACAAAGTGTCGTTTGTAGACCTGAACAATACGGTTGCCAATAAATACGAAAAAATGGGACAAAAAAAGGTGAAAGCCTTATTCCCGAAAGACCATACACATACCAATGCAACCGGAGCCAGACTAAATGCACAAACACTGGCAGAACAAATTAAAACAGACCGCTCAAATCCTTTAAGAAGTTATGTTGAATTGAAAAAATAAAGAATATGAGAAAAACGGAAGCCGAAAGTTGGAAGTTGGGAGTTGGGAAACAGAAGAAAAGTCAAAATCTTTGCGCCCTTGCGCCTTTGCGAGGATTAGTTGTGCCTTTGTGTCTTTGTGTTTTAATCTCTTGTGCACAAAAACCCAACAAGTTTCCTCTAAAATTTGATTTTGGAGCAGGGGAAGAACAAAAAGGCTATATCTCCATTAGCAAAAAAAACATTTTCACACAAAATGCGCCATACGGTTTAGCATCAACCCACCCCCTAATCTCAGGCAAAACTAAAGGTAACAATCATTTAACCAATGATTTTATAAGCAGCAAACATCCTTTCTTTTTCAATGTGAAAATACCGGAAGGACGCTACAAAATTACCCTAACGCTTGGCAATCCGGCCGGTACCTCGGCAACTACTGTAAAAGCAGAATCGCGCCGGCTGATGCTGGAAAATATTCAAACCCAAAAAGGCGAGGTACTTACAAAAACCATTGTTGTTGATGTGCGTACTCCGCAAATTAACGACAGCCTGTCGGTACGGCGCAAAAAAAGGGAACTGAAATACCTGAACTGGGACAAGTACCTTACTTTGGAATTTAACGGTTCAAAACCATGCGTATCGTCGATAGTTATTGAAAAAGCAAACAATTTACCGGTAATTTTTCTTGCCGGAAACTCAACGGTTGTAGATCAAGAACATGAACCCTGGGCGTCGTGGGGACAAATGCTTCCACGTTTCTTAAAACCGGAAATTGTTGTTGCCAACTATGCCGAATCGGGAGAAACGCTGAAAGCTTTCCGGCGCGAACGACGCTTACAAAAAATCCTTAGCGTAATGAAACCGGGCGATTATCTTTTTATAGAATTTGCCCATAACGACCAAAAACCCGGGGGCAACCACGTTGATCCCTTCACTACTTACCAGGAACAATTGCGCTTTTTCATAAAATCAGCAAAAGAAAAAGGGGCACATACTGTACTGGTAACATCAACCAATCGTCGTAAATTCGACAAAAACGACAAAATTGTGAATACCCTGGAAGAATATCCGGAAGCTATGCGTCAGCTTGCCAAAGAAGAAAATATACCATTGGTTGATCTGAATAAAATGAGTAAGTATTTGTATGAAGCAATGGGCGATGAAAACTCAAAACATGCTTTTGTACACTACCCGGCGCATACTTATCCCAATCAGGATAAACCATTGGCAGATAACACGCATTTTAATCCGTACGGAGCTTACGAACTGGCAAAATGTGTTGTACAAGAACTTATCGATAGTAATCATCCGCTGACAAGATATGTTGTTGACGATTGGAAAACATTTGATCCGAAACAACCTGACGATTGGAAAACTTTTTTCTGGCCACAAAGTCCGGGTTGCGAATTGTTAAAACCGGATGGAAATTAAACGCCCCTATACGCTAAGCGGTTTGAACCGCTAAACGCATTTTCTAGGAATAGAAAAATAATTACGAATAATCAGCAAAATACAAAAAAAGACAACAAACTGTTGTGACAAATCACAATAAGAAAATAACATAAATAAAAACGACAATGAAGACAAGACTATTACTCGCATTTGTTTGCATTTTTGCACTTTCGGTTTCTTGCAAAAAGGCAGAGCAACTGCCTTCTAAGCAGTCGGTTGTTCAAACGATGGAACTTACCAACAATTACTTCATGAATAAATGGCCGGATACCGGGAAAAACATCATTACCAACAAAGAACGCCCCAGTAACATATGGACTCGTGCCGTTTATTACGAAGGCTTAATGGCTCTTTATCATCTAAACAAAAATAAAAAATGCCTGCAATACGCTATTGACTGGGGCGAATCGCACAAATGGGGACTACGAGGAGGCATTGAAACCCGCAATGCCGACAATCAATGCTGCGGACAAACTTATCTTGATTTATACGAAATGGATAGCAATCCGGAACGTATAAAAGACATAAAAGCATCAGTCGATTTAATGCTCGATTCTACAAAAATCAATGACTGGGACTGGATTGATGCGCTACAAATGGCAATGCCCGTTTTTGCACAACTTACTAAAATTACCGGAGACACAAAATATTCGGAACGCATGTACGAAATGTATATAGACACCAAAATACACCAGGATTTGTACAACGAAGAGGATAGCCTGTGGTGGCGCGATGCCGATTTCCGTCCGCCCTATAAAGAGCCTAATGGCGAAGATTGCTATTGGAGTCGCGGAAACGGCTGGGTCGTTGCCGCTCTTATCCGCGTAATAGACATACTTCCGGCAAACGACCCTCATCGCGGAGAGTATATGCAAACCTACAAAGAAATGATTGAAGCATTATTGCCGCTTCAGCGCAAGGATGGCTTCTGGAATGCCAGTCTGCACGACCCGAATAACTATGGAGGTAAAGAAACTACCGGAACTTCGTTATTTGTTTACGGAATGGCATGGGGAGTAAATAACGGCACCTTAAATGCCGAGAAATACATGCCAGCTATTACAAAGGCATGGAATGCCATGGCAAAAGAATCTGTCCATAAAAACGGGTTTTTGGGATATGTACAAGGCACCGGAAAAGAGCCGAAAGACGGGCAACCCGTAACCGGCAAAAGCATGCCCGATTTTGAAGACTATGGCTTAGGCTGTTTCCTTTTAGCCGGAAGCGAAGTCTTTAAGCTATGCAAATAATAAAACCCTAATAATAAACCCAGACTGGTATTATGCCGCCAGATTCTGGATTATCGGAATCTTGTAAATTTAGAATATCCCCGGGGTTTTCCGAGGATATTCTACCAATTATTTTTCAAAGTGAACCTTAGGCTATACTTTGAGATTATATTAGTATTTTTGCCATAAAACAATTGGTAAAATATGTGCGAAAAACAGTTCATAAAAATAAACCTCAATACCCCTGAACATTGCCAGGAACTCTTAAAATTACTTGATATATACATGCAGGATGAAATGGGGCAAAGCAGTCCTATGCCCAAAGCACTTGCCCCGAAAATCATAGAAGGGCTAAAACAACATTCGGCATATCTTGGCTTTTTTGCATGTATTGACGGCCAATATGCAGCATTGGCAAATTGTAACCTAAATTTTTCAACATTTCAGGCCAAACCCCTGATTAACATTCACGATTTTATTGTCTCTCCCCAATTTCGCAATCAAGGAGCAGGACATTTCCTTTTAACCCGGATTAGTGCTTTCGCCAAACAAGAAGGCTATTGTAGAATAACACTGGAAGTCCGTAATGATAACATCAAAGCCCAAAATCTCTATAAGAAAGTTGGTTTTACCGAGTGTAATACACCCATGCATTTCTGGCAGAAAACAATTTAAAAACAAAGGAATTATTCATTCGTTTATAATTGTTTTTTAAGGTAACTCATGGAACTCGTCCCTATGAACCGGGGCTCGTTTCTTCTGATTTTGGTCCAACAGACTGGCATAAAACCACATGTTGAGAACCGGTAAGATTTAATAATTCAGAAATGACTTTGCCATCAAAAGCACCACGCACAACTGCTCCTAAATTTTTAGAGGCAGCATACAAATAAACATTTTGTGAAATGTGTCCACAATTGGCGGTGGTCATAATTAATTTGACATTGTCATCGGGCAGTTTATCCATTTTTGAATAATCTGAAACATATACCAAATTAACAGCAGCCTCCTGCACATAATCCTGCTTCCCGGTTTTTTCGCGATAATCACCTTTTTTTATCATGTTTAATACATTGACGCGGGGATTCCATAAATAAATTCCCGAGTCAAGAAAAACATAAACATCAATTTCCTGCATGTTTAAAGCACTTGGTGCTGTTCTTTTTTCGAGTTTCCGGTTAAATCCATTGGCACACCACAACAAATTCGATAAATCTTGTTTGTTTAACGTTTGTGTTGCGTCAAACGAACGGGACGAAGAACGTTTCGCAAGGGCTTCCATCAATGGCATTCCTCCATCTTTACAGGGTTCTGGTAATTTAATTTTGTTGGTCATCTGGCTATAAGCTTGAAACGTTAATACGATAAAAATAATTGCAAATACTGTTTTCATAGGCCTACATTTTATGATGTTTATAGGGAGAGAAAACCAACAGTTACTTGTTTGTATCCTGGCAATTATCTCTGCCAAGAGCTGCTTCAAATTAATCTTGTCCTAAAAATTATAAATCAATAATCATGTAAAAAAAGACTGTTAAAAAACCAAACAGTCTAAAACCCGAATAATTCATAAATTATTCCTGTCTCCGACAGCGAGATAAAATTCAGTAAAAACTTTCTCAAAAAGTTAAACTTTATCTAAGTCGGGATTAACCTGACCTTTATTCTTCTTTATAAAGATTATGAATAGCTCAGGCTAAAAATACAAAATATTATTCATTCATCATTTTCTTTCAGAAACGAAGAAAATAATTTCGTATAAATTAGCAAAGGATGATCTTAGATTCCCGAGAACCTATTTGCATTGAGTATATTCGCTTTCGTTGAGTTTTTCAAGCCGGCGCTGGGTTGGATTGAAAATAAAATTAAGCAGGGTTCCGGTGAATAATATGCCGGCATAAACCGTGGTAAGTATAAATCCGTATTTTGCATCCTGGTTAAAGGCATCGCTTACAATCCCCATCGACAATGGCCCGAACGCCGCACCTGCCGAAGTAAAAAACAAAATAACTCCTGCCACGGAGCCGTGTTGTGCCTTAGGAAAACAGCTGATTCCTTTGGAGTTAATAGTAGGATAAATTACCGACATAAACAAGCCGGAAAGTGGCAACAAAATTACGGCAACGCGGGTTCCTCCCATAACACTCCCTAGGAAGCAGACAAAAATAAGGAAACTAAAAACCGTTAATATCAGCGACCAGTTAAAACGCGCAATTACCCATGCGCCCATAAATCGCCCTCCGGCTCGAAGGATAAAGAAAATGGATAAGGCATAAGTAGCAATAAAAACAAAACTGCCATTGTATTCGGCCAAAAGCGTTGGCATCCATACATAAATGGCACATTCAACGGCAACATACAAAAACTCGGCAATAGAAAAACCAAGGGCATAAGGATTTTTCATCATTTTCAGGGTTCCCCGAAGGCTAACCGGCTCGCTGATTGTTTTTCTCGTTTCCGGGTATTTTACCGACAATGCAATAACAATAAGCAACACACAAAGGCTGCCGGCCACAATGTACAGCCACTTCCAGTCAACTCCTTTTGACAACAGCCAGGTAACAATAAACGGCCCGATAATAGCACCAACGCCAAAAAAGCCTTCTACCATATTCATGGTTGAAGTGTGTTCGGTGGTCGATTTTGAAATATCACCAATTAATGCGAGAGCCCCGGTTTTAAATACCCCGATGGACAAACCGGAAATAACCATTAAAGTAAGGAAAAAAACAAAAGAATTTCCGACGATAAAAGTATATGAATTTAAAGCAAAAAGCCCAAGCCCGATTATAATTGTTTTCTTCCGTCCCAATTTATCGGCAAGAAACCCCAGTAGTATTCCGGCAAGCGCAATGGCAATCATCGGGGCATAATGCATTAAGCCGGCAGCAGTCATGCTCAGGTTAAATTGCTTCATTACCTCGGGAATAATAACACCCACCGCATCGGTAGTCATAGCAAACATCATAAACATCAGGAAGGTTAACCATTTTATTGTTGCCAGGTGGCCTTTATTTTGCATTTTTATATTTTTTTTTGAAAGTGTCGCGTAAAACAAAGACTGTCGTACTATTCTTCCAATAACTATCTGTTTTCACGAACAGGCATCAAATGCATAAAAAACAGACAATGCCTGATTTAACACTAATTATCTTTAATCGATTATTATATAAACTTCACTAAATTAGAAATTCCGGGTAACTGTTTCTCCTAATCCATTCTTATAAAAAACTGCTGACTGATAGTTTAAAAGATTTACTTCTAACTTGCACCAATAGTTTTCTTTTTTCCACGACAAAACAATGTTATCGGGATAATTATCAACGCTAAATACACCATCAAACGCAGGATACTCGTTACGGAAACGAATGAGCCTGATTTGGCGTTGTACCACCGGAAGTTTTACGGCTTCGTCAATCTCATCAAAGGTAAAATTATGGCGGTTAATTTCCCTCCCTTCTCCTGAACGTTTTACACTCGCCTCATCGTTTTTACCTCCCAGCAGCGTTACATAATAAATTTGCGGAATTCCGGGGGTAAACAATTGTATTGCCCGTGCTGCAATGTAGGCATCGTCGTTATTGTTTAGTGCCGAATAATACGAGCACCTGATTTGATGCACATCAAATCCGTCGGCACTTTTATGTTTATCCGAAAAGATAAGGCTTAGGTTGGCACCGCGTTCAAGACAAACATCAACAATTTTTTGAGCATCCCGGGTTGTCACCAAATCATCAAGGTCGGGTTTTACCGGTATTCCGTCGTGGCAATCGAGCATTGTAAATTGCTTATGCGGACGTTCGGCAAGATACCGGCAAAGACGCGTACCGGAATGATTAACAAGGGCTTCCAAAATTGCATACGGCAGTATAAAATCATAAATCCAATATCCTTTTTCAGCCAGTTTATACTGAATGGAATAGTGCGCATGTACCTCCGGGAGCAGCTCAATGTTGAGCGATTGGGCAATGCCTTTTATCCATTCCAGAAAATCGTAAATTTCAGGTTCGACGAAAAAACAGCTTGTGCCCGGCTTTTTGGTAATGTAACCAACAGCATCGAGCCGTACAATTTTAACGCCATGCCTGCTAAAATTGGCAAAAAAATCGTACAACAATTGCCGGGTTTGTTTGGAATTGGTGTCAAGGTCAATTTGTTCCGACGGGGTTTGTTTTCCAAAAGTAGTCCAGACCATCTTCTCCTCTCCTGTTTTCTCAATTCTGAAAGTAGAAATTGGCAGTGTCCGGCGTAAAAACATTTTGTCGATATCAGCCTGAACTGGTTTTCCATCTTTCCATACTTTATCAAGGGTAATAAACAGGTCGGCATATGCTGACTCCATCCCTTTTTTCAGGAAGTCCTGGAAATACCTCGATGCTTTAGAAATGTGGTTTACCATTAAATCGACAAGAATATCGTGGTCTTTGGCAATGTTCTCAATGTCTTTCCATGAGCCAAAATCTGGTTCTATTTCAAGATAAGTCAATGGCGCAAACCCTCTGTCTCCCGACGAAGGGAAAGGCGGCAAGATATGCACGCCATGAAAAATACCGTTGAAGTATTGTTTTAAAACCTTGTTAAGCGACTTTAAATCTCCTCCCAGCGAATTGGGATAAGTTATTAGTTGCACTTTATTTTTAATATCCTTTGACATATTTATTGAAAAATTACGTTATAATCTTTTGTTATCACAATATCGGCCAAAAATTTATGTCCTGAAATAATTTTATGTTCTGTTTCCAAAATGCTTTCAACAAAGGGGTCGTTCACTTCATTTCCCCGGTTTCGCAACTGCCGGTATTGCAGAGTATCGTGATAATCGGCATCTATAAATATCCTTAAGTCTGCATTTCGGAGCAATGAAGTATAAGTACCTTCGGCTATCAACACGTTAATATCTTTAACATCCAACGATTGTTTTTCAATTTTATCGCTGTAATATGGAATACAGGGAATCGTAATCTGCGGTTTTCCGTTTAAAAAATCGCGAAGATTGTTGTGCATCCATTCCATATCTACTTCTTTTGCCGGTCCCAGCCATGTTGGGTCAGCTTTTCGTTTGGCATCGTTTGGGAGAGGCGGAAGGTTAAAATAATTGTCTTGCCCGAGAACAATCGCATCAACCTCATATTTTTTCAATTCATTTATAAAGGCTTTCCCTGTTTCTGTTTTGCCACAACCACTTTCTCCAGCAAGGGTTATCACATACTTTTTGCTGTTATTCTTTATCTTCCCTATTACTCTGTCAATAATTACCTTTGCGGCTCTTTCATGTGGATTCATACATCGGTTATTTTTTGTCGCTCTTTATTTTTTAAGAAAAGAAATCCGGGGAGAAACCCCGAAAATCTTTTCTCGTACATCCCCTTTTTATAGTAATCTAAAACTGATAGGCAATTGTTAAAGTGGAAGACCTGCCCGTAATTGCCCTTGCCCGCATATAATTTGTAGAATTATCAACAAACGAGTAATCTTCAGCTTCGGTAAAACCTAAAGTATTAAAGATGTTATTAACACTTGCACTTATTGTCAGTCCTTTGGCTATCGGATAGCTTGCAAAACCGTTTACGTAGGCATACCCCGGAAGCACAATTGTATTGCTGTTTCCTTGGTAAACCTTGGTTGTTCCGATAAGATTTAGTCCAACAACAGCCTTTCCAAAAGAGTACGACGGATTTATATTGTACATTAAATCAGGCACACGACGGGGCGTATTTCCCTTTTCTGTATCATCAAGACTCTTTGTAATTTCGGCTTTGGTAAAAATTGCCCCTGCTGTAACCGAGAATGCCCCGGTCTGAAAGGAAGCTTCCAACTCGGCACCATACGATTCAAAATCGATAAGATAAACCTTTTGTTCCGTTGCATCGGCATTCTGCTCGCTAACACTCGTAAAATAGGGTGTCAGCATAAAACTGAATTTAGGTGAGCGGTATTTAAAACCACCTTCAATCTGCAGCACCATATCGGCATCTGTCCCGTCAATTGTTTTTCCTTCGTCGTTAATAAACTGCGAATAAAGCAGCCTGTCGGCATTGGCTCTTCCGCCCCGGCTAACCCTTGCGTAAACAGCTTTTCCTTCGTCAATTTTATAGTTGGCACCAACCGAAAAAGAAAAATAACTAAAATCGTAATCCACCGAACAAGGATTTGTAATATCAACAACGGTTGCATTTTTTTCGGCAGGCGACAATGTACCATTGCTGTTAACGTCTATCGAGGCTGTTTTACTGTTGAGGTAATACCCGCTTACATCGCCAAAATCGTATCTTACACTTGCATCAATATTAATTTTATCATTCAAATCGATCCCAATATTGGCATAAGGTGCATCAATGTAATATTTCATATCGTATTTGCGGCCAATGCCCCAAACACCGTAATCAGTAACTCCACCTTCGGTAAAGTAAGAACCATCGGCACTAACAATGTTCATCAGCCTTGGCTGGTTTCTTACATCGGTAATGTATCCCTGCCATTCCCAGTAGGTTGCAATTTGCTGATATGCTTTGTAGTAGCCTAGCGTAAAGTTTATATTATTGAAACGTTTCGAAATGTTGAAATCGTTGGTGAAATTATTCAGGCTGTTCAAGTCTACGTCGAAAGAAGCAACTTCCATCAACAATCCATTTCCATTTAAGTTGGAGAGTTCGGCCGAGGTTAATTCAGTCCCGGCATTTGCGCCATAGGCGTAACTAAATTTATAACCTGTGGCATAATCGTCGCCAAGTACGTCTTGTGCAACCTCATCGGCACTGCCAATTACTCCCATCGGGAATAAAGTCCGGAACGATCCGTTTGTAAGTGCCAGTCGTCCTTTTTCCGATAATTTCCAGCCATTCCCAAGGTCGAACGAAAATTCAGCACCTATTGCATTCGAAACAGGATGCATCCCGTCTGAAATATCAGTAGTTTCAGGATTCCCGTCAGCATCAATTCTTGTCATACTGAAAAAATCAGAACTCTGCATGGTAGCATCTTTCAAATCGAAACCATCAATCGATTTAAAATCAGGGTCGGAAGCCGTTCCTGTGGCCTTTACAGGCATTGGCATGTACGAAACAGCATGGTCGTCTAAATGTTTAAGGTACACACGCACATAGCCATTATCAAACTGTTTGGTGATATTTGCTTTTATCTGGCCTCCCATATTCCCGTTGTAACCGGCATCTCTCGGCCCCACGCCATTGCGATAAAAACCACCGATGTTAAAAGAGAATCCGTTGCCGACAGGTGCTCCAAAATTAAAATCGGTTCTAAAATTTTTGTAATCGATGCCAAAAGTTGTCCCGATTGTTCCTCCGGCAGTTGCTCCTGTTTTGCTGATAAAATTTATAATCCCGGCCGGAGAGTTACTTGCAAATGTTGATGCAGAGCCTCCTCGAATGGCTTCGATACGGGCAATTGTTTTGTCTGAGCGCAAAAATATATCAGCATTACCAAAATTAATATCGCCAAACTGCATTACCGGCAGCCCGTCTTCGTGCAATTGCATAAATTTTGATCCTCCTGTTGAAATAGGAACACCACGCACCGAAATGTTCGCATTTCCTTCGCCCCCGGTAGATTCAGAATGAACCCCCGGAATTGATTTAAACGCTTCGGCAGTTGTGGTTGCCCCAAATTGCTCCAAAGCTTTGGGCTTAATACTTGTAATTGCCACACTCGACTCCAATAATGACTTTGGATTTACCACACCGGTAATTACCACTTCGTCGAGCCCAATTAAATCGGCCGTTAATGCCACATCTAACGTTGTTTCTTCATCTGCTTTTATTTCGACAGAAGTTTCGAACGATGTGTAGCCAATAAACGAAACCTGGATGGTTTGTTCCCCGACTTCGATGTCGGTCAGTTCATATTCGCCGTCTGAATTTGTGATTGTACCAACGGTTGTGCCTTTAACTACAATAGTAGCCCCAACAAGGCCATCGGCAGAAGATTCATCGGTAATTTTACCTTTTAATGTTCCTTTTTGTGCGAAACATACAAACGATCCCCAAAAGAACAGGGTGGTCAATAAAGCTATCTTCCTCATAGTTATAAAGTATTGATTAGTATTGATTCTGTTATTAAAATAGTCGTAATTCGGACTACTAAAATAAACGACAACAAAGAAACAAACAACACCCAACACACTATTTCTCAACACATTACAACCGCAACCGGTTGTGCAACCGGTTGCGGTTGATAACTTTTCGAAAAATGATTTGAGATGAAGAACAGGACAACGAAAAAAATAATTTCGTCTAAATTTTCGAAAACCTATCTGCTGTAGCGATTGCCAAACCCATAGAAGGCTGTACTGCATAACAAAAAGAAAGAAAGGCAGGACAGCGCTTTCCAACAAAGCAGGACAAAACAACGCTAATAATGAATAAATTAATAAAACATTCTTTACTATATTTGTTTTCTAAATTGACTTATAAAACCGATGAGCAGAAATCCTGTTACCCTGAAAGATATTGCCGCAATTCTGGGGCTGTCCAAAAGTACAGTCAGCAGGGCATTGAAAGACCACCCGGATATTAGCCCAGAAACCATTGAAGCGGTTAAAAATGTAGCCAAAGGGTTAAACTATCATCCCAACCTTGTTGCCTCTTCGCTTCGTCATAAAAAAAACAAAATAATAGGATTGATACTTCCCCAACTCTCCTATTTTTTTATTCCATCGGTATTGCATGGAATCGAAGAATTTGTCCATAACAAAGGCTACAATCTTCTTATTCTGCAATCGAATGAAGAATATGAACGGGAAGTTGAGAACCTCGAAATTTTGCTGGCGAATAACGTAGAAGGTATTTTAGTTTCGGTATCACGAAAAACAACAAATGTTAATCATTTCCGGAAAATAATCGACATGAGGCTTCCGATTGTTTTTTTCGACCGTGTGGTAAAAGGACTAAATACGGATATTGTATTGCTCGACGATGCAACAGGAGCTTATGAGTCGGTTGTTCATTTACTCAATTCCGGAAGAAAAAGAATTGCGCTTTGTACCGGGAACCTAAATCTGTTGATTAGCCGAAACCGTTTACAGGGATACGAAAGAGCTTTACGCGAATACAATATCCCTTTTAATGACGATTATGTTATTTCGTGCGAATGGCCTGACGAAGCAGAACAGGAAACCCTGCGTTTGTTAAATATGAAAAATCCGCCCGATGCTATTTTTGCCATCAGCGACTTAACCATGTCGGGAGTAATGAAAGCCATCTATAAAAAGAAATTACGTATTCCTGCCGATATTGCAGTAATCGGTTTTTGCGAAGAATTATTCCGCAACATGTATCAGCCGATACTTACAGCTATTAATCCCATGGGTCTGGAAATCGGACAAAAAGCAGCAGAAGTATTGTTTGAACGTATAGAAAATGTCCTCCCCGTGCCAATTGAGCCTCGTGTTACCTACCTGAATGGCTCGTTAATGAAAGGAGAGTCGGTATAAGTAAAACTTTTACTGAAAAAAATACCGGGAAAGCAACTTCCCCGGCACCTTTTCTCGTTTGTAAAATACTAAACTATTTAATAACCATCATTTTGCCATGCAGACTGCTGTACTTCCGTAAGATTTGTTCCGTCGTCATTTAAAAGTCCGTCAATAAATGATTGTGGAATTGGCCGAAGGTTATGATGCTCGTCGACATTTTCAGCAGCACGTTCATTAAAGGTTTTCGCACGTAACACTAACGTTTTTGTTCTGCTAAGATCTTCCCAACGCAACCATTCCCCGTTTAATTCGCGGGTACGCTCATTTAATATAAAATTAAGCATCCGGTCGTAATCGCCACTAACACCAAGTTTCGCAAGAATTGCCTCGTCAACTGCCGGCAAACTTGAATAACTTGTTATTTGCAAATCCGATGCATCAGTTGTTTCAGCAATTCCGGTTGAAATATAGTATGAATTAATCCACAAATTAGCATGTTGGTAATTATCTTTATATTTCTCATACAAAGCGTTACTTTCAAATGCCTTTGAACCATCAATATAAGCCGTCCGGTCTTCCCCTCCTTTCCACTGAGCACGGACACGAAGCAAATTCACCACATCAATTGCTTCCTGGTATTTTCCCTGACGCACAAGAGCTTCTGCTTTTACAAGATATGTTTCGCCAGTACGAGCCATTGTTACATCCCGGTGAGCATCACCCTTTGTTGCACTACGGGAGCCATCTTCAACCTTGTTAAGTCCGGGCCAGAAATTACTGGTAACCGGATTCCCGGTTGAGCCATATTGGTCGCCAACAAACTCTCCATTCAGAAACAAGGGAAATACACAAGGCACCCATTTTCCGGTTTCAGGATTGATGAACGTACTGTTTTGGGAGCTTGCCGTGGTTCCAAATTCTTCAGACTGGCTGTCAAAACGATGATCATCTTTGTTGTTCAGAATAAACATAATACAAATATCTCCCGTTTCAATTTTTGCATCCCCCATCGAATTGTTTAAAGAAGTGTCACGAACCTGAGTACATCCAAAAATCGTTTTAAACGACTTCCACATACGTGCATCATTAACATTGTCGTAAGCAGAATAGTTATATTCCGTAGGACGGCAACGCTGAAATTCCATTCCGCCAATCCATACTCCGCGCTGTACCCATTTGGCACTACCGGTTTGCCACTGACAGTTCAGGTAATTATAAGATCGGTTTCCGTACCTTCCCTTTGTACTGGAGTCTCCATTGTGCAATGCGGCCAACAATACCTCGGAATTTCCTTCAATCGCACAATCTACCCCCGTCCAATTGGCATATAAATCGTTATAATCGGCAGCCAGCGGATGATTAGCAATTACATAATCGCATAGAGTTATGATTTTAGCCAGATCAGCGTTTTCATAGGCACTATTCCACGAATCGTTACGCTCGGAGCAGCGGAATAAAAGGGCTTTTGCAAGAAAATGAGCTGCAGTCGATTTTGTCCATGTGCCAACTCCTCTCGAAAGGTTTTCGTCCAGTAGCTCATAGGACTTTTGTAAATCGGAAATTACCTGCGTCCAACATTCTTCCTCGGTAGCACGTTTAAAATTACGCACAACGGTTTCAACAGGTTCGGTTTGAAGCGTAACGGCACCATATTGAGCTGTTAATCGATAATAATTATATCCACGCAAAAAATAAGCCTCTCCAAGGCATCTCTTTTTTGTGCTTTCGTCCGTAAAATATTCCTGATTGGCAATTAACTTATTAGCAGATGCTATTCCAAAATACAGCTGATCCCAAAGCGCGGCAGGACTTGTACAATTTTTATTAGCAGCTCCGGTAGCTGTAGTGGCCCCAACCGGTCCGAAACGATTATCGTAAGTATTCCAGGGCTCGTTAGTTAAATCATTGGCAGTAGTAAATTCATCGGTACCATATTGCGTTACACCGTAAGCCCATTCGTAACCGAAATGCCAGCGAAGGTTGCCATACAGAGCTACAGCAAGTCCTTCTAGGCCTTCCTGTGTTTCAAAGTACTGCGTACTATATTGTGTCTTTAGTTTTTCATCCAGGAAATCTTTATTACATGAAGTTATATTCAAAAGAAAGATTAGCAGGAATAAGTTTCTGATTATATTCTTCTTTTTCATCTTATTAAAATTGTTTTTTTATTCGGTATAAGATGTAACTCCCTATGAATTTTAATCATTTTTCCCGAAGTTTCGTGACAAGCTGTGAGTGTTTTTTTAAATGTTAAAATTGATTTCACGATTTCCACTTCGTTCCAATTCATGGTCGTTTCATCTGTCTAAATTTTTGTATTGCCCATTTGTTATGTGAGATAAAATATCAGTCAAGCACGTATGTGCCTCAGTTATTATCTCAGCCATAGGCTTTTTCATCTTATTAAAATTGTTTATTTATTTGGTATAAGATGTAACTCTCAATGAATTTTAATCATTTTCGTGAGTGTATTTTAAAATGCTAAAATTCATGGTCGTTTCATTTTTTATAATTCACAATTTATCCTCTTCCTTTTTTTAGAATCCAATATTTATTCCAAGCACCCAACTCCTGTTAAATGTAGTGGAAGTGCCCAAATCAAGATCCAGCCAATCAACCGAAGAATAAACAGTAAAAGGATTGATTGCCTGTACATAAAGTTTTGCATTATTAATCCCAATCCTGTTACAAACATTGGATGGGATATTATAACCTAATGAAATACTCCTCATCTTCAGGAAAGAAGCATCTTTGAATCCCAAAAGAGATGCATACGAATCACCACCCGATGTACTAAGTATTGGTTTTTGCCATTTAGCATTGGTATTGGAAGGAGTCCAGTAATCAATTTCGCGTTGCTGGAATAACCCCAACTGGCCTTCACCACCGGTACTTACCATGTATCCCATACGGCCAATCATCAAAAATGAAAATTCGAAATCTTTAAAAAACGAAAGAGTACTGCTAATACCCAATGTCCATTTTGGATTTTGCTGTCCCAATATCACTCGGTCTTTTTCATCAATGACACAGTCATTATTCTGGTCGACAGGCTTTACCTTTCCTGGTTCAAAATCATGTCCATTTGCATTAAATTTTGCCATTTCTGTTGCATCTGCTTTCTGCCACAAACCTTCACATTCATATCCATAATAAACATTTAACGGATGCCCGATAAACCATTCATTGTCTACCATATCCTGTTTACCGTATGCCAGTTCTTCGATTTCGTCTTTCTGATAGGCAGCACTAATCCCTAAATCCCAGTTAATATCCCGCGTTTTTACCGGAACTACATTTATGGTGATATCTATCCCATGATTCTTTGTTTTTCCAATATTATCGTATGTTTTGGCATAACCTGTAATGGTAGGAATGGATACATCCATGAGTAAATCTTTTGTTTCTGACTTATAAAAATCAAACGCACCATAAATCCGGTTATCCAATAAGCTATAGTCGATACCAATGTTATACTGCGTTGTTTTTTCCCATCCAAGATTAGGATTTGCCATTCGGTTAAAATTTTTGGAAGCAGTATAATAAGGTTCGTTAGTTGTATATCCCTGGGTATTACCTCCTCCTGCACCAAAAGGAACATAAAATGAAGAAATACCGCCCAGTGTTTGATACGGCTCAACGGCAGAGTTGCCAGTTGTCCCTACACCAAAACGTAGTTTTAACTGGTTAATTACAGCGATTGATTTAAAAAACTCTTCCTGTTCCATACGCCAGGCGACCGATGCAGAAGGGAAAAAGTCCCATTTATTCCCCTCAGCCAATTGTGTTGATCCGTCCCAACGGCCGGTAACAGTAAGAAGATACCTTTGGTTAAAAGCATAATTGAAACGTACCATATACGATTCCAGAGCTCTTTCTGTTAAACCCGAATACATTTTTGCAGAACTTTCGGAAGCAGTAAGGTCTACAGATCCCATCGCATTCCACTTAAACGATTCTTTCGAAATATTATTTGCACTCATTCCACTTGTTTCAATATCCCAGGACGAAGCGGTATGCAGCAAGGTTGCTGCTATTTTGTGTTTGTCGAAAGTTCTCGTATAATCAATCTGCTGATCCAAAGTCCAAGATAAATCCCGGCGATTTGCCAACGAAGCGTAACTTCCGGCAGAACCAAGGCGTACGGCAGAGCTGTTATCAATATAAATTCCCTTGCGATAATTTCGGTAATCAGGGCCAAAATGCAGCTTAAAGCTCAATCCGTCAAGAACCGACAGCACCTTTCCAAAATCAACAGCAGCATAGAAACTTCCCAGTACCCGTGTTATTTGCCTCTGATCCTGAGATTTTGTCCATTCATCAATTATGGTATATACCGAACCATTTCCACCCATATTCCCGGGGGTATTGATAATGTCTCCATTCTCGTCATAAGGCAGGGCAAACCGGCCGATGGCTTTAGCTGCCGCATAAATCGTATTAGGCCCGGAACTGGACGCCTGTCCGGTGCGAGAGAATCCATATTCCTGTTCACTCCACGATGCATTCACATTACCGCCCAGCTTAATCCATTCTTTAGGGCTAATATCAATATTAACCTTACCTGTATAACGTTCATAGCCCTGTCCTTTTTGTGTCCCTTTATTATCAAGATATCCGAAAGAAACATAAGCATTCATTTTTTTTGTTCCTCCGCTCGCACTTATCGTATGATCCTGGGTGAGGGCTGTTTGCGTAACAAAATCGGTCCAGTCGGTATCTACAACTTTCGAACCATCCCAGGAGGTATGGTCATCGTTCCACCCGCTCATAATATTATTATAAGCCGTTTGATCCATCCCTGCTCCTCCAAAAACTTTCTTATCATTATCATAAGTAGGTTGATCTCCGGTAGCAGTATAAACATCAGGAGCCGAATTATAATAAGCCCAACGCCTCCATGTAATATAATCGTTTGCCGACATTGCAGGAGACTTATCAACAATATTTTCGAGCGTAAATGTTCCGGAATAATTTAGCTCCAAACGTCCTTCTTTTCCTCTTTTGGTAGTAACAATAATTACCCCGTTGGCACCACGGGAGCCATAAATTGCAGTAGCTGAAGCATCTTTTAAAATGTCAATCGTTTCAATATCACGGGGATTTATCGTTTCAATACTACTTGCCGACATAATGGGCACACCATCGACCACATACAATGGAGAATTTGTTGCGGTTAAAGAACGCACTCCCCTAATATAAATTTTTCCCAGTTCCCCGGGGCGTTCATTGGATGTGATATCAACCCCGGCAGCTCGGCCTTGCAAGGCTTCAAAAGCATTTGAAACCGGCCTCGAAGTCAACTTTTCGGCACTCACACTCACTAATGCCCCGGTAACGTCCGATTTCTTCTGCACTCCGTATCCAATAGCAACCACCTCTTCAAGCCCAATTGCATCAACCTGCATGGTTACATTAATGGTTGATTGACCTTCTACGGGCAGTTCAAGTGTTTTCATTCCAACAAAAGAAAAGGTCAGAACGGCATTATCCGGTATACTAACAAAGAAAAAGTTCCCGTCAATATCCGTGACCGTCCCATTCGTTGTTCCTTTAATAATAACCGTAACACCGGGAAGAGGTTGCCCGTTTTCATCTTTTACTGTTCCTTTTACTTTTTTAGATTGTTGGGCAGGAGATTTCTCAACTTTTTGGGTCGAAAGAATAATCAACCTGTCTTTAATTTCATAGGTAGCATCTGTTTCGGCCAAAAGCTGCTCCATTACTTTTTCAATGGGCTTGTCTTTTACCGCCACATTAACTTTTCGTTCAACATCAAGAAGTTTTTGGTTGAAAACAAAATAAAACTCACTTTGTTTTTCAATTTCATCGAGGACATCAATGAGTCTTGCGTCCTCCATTTTCAACGTTAAGCGAGCATGTTGAGCGTAGCTGTCCGTTGCCCAGGACTGAGCAATTCCCAGAAAGATTAAGAAACAACAAATTCGCATAATTTTCCAAGTTTTAGATTTGACACAATAACAGATTGCATCACGGATTCGATTAATTTTCATACATTTGACTAATTAAGTAGTTAAACAATAAATTTATCTCACACTGCTTAGTTCAACAGGGAAGTGCTGGCACACTTTCCTGTTTTTTATATTGGTTTAAAAAGCATGCTTTCGCTTTTGATCGAAATACAATTCGACTTTCTTTTTTATGTATATGCCGTCAGCACTTTTTTCCCGTTCGATAATACGATAAGTCATCGGAGTTGTTTTTGAGAGAATTTTTAGCACTTCGTCCAGGGGTTCGTCAATAAAAGTGGCTCGGAATGAATATTCTCTCAATCGTTTATCTTTTATTGCAATATCAACATTATACCAACGAGAAAGTCGCTTTACGACCCGCTCCATAGGTTCGTTTCGGAGCACCAGCATCCCTTTTGTCCATCCCAGGTATTGCGAGGCTTCGGTTATTTCCTTCCGGTAAGTCATTTTCTTTACATCAAGCACCAGGCGCTGGTTCGGCTTTAATACCGACAAGGTACTCCCGTTTCCGGCTAGCACTTTCACAGCTCCCCTGTTCAGAACAATCTCTTCCGAATCATCATCATTGTATGCAATAACATCGAATTGAGTTCCCAACACCTCAACATTAAGTTTATTGGCCCGGACAACGAAAGGATGTTCTGCATCGTGAGCCACATCGAACCAGGCCTCGCCACTAAGCCACACTTTGCGGCTACTGGTAAACTGAACCGGATATTTCAGGCTTGAACCACTATTCAGGAAACCGGTTGAACCGTCAGGCAAATTAAACTTAATGCGTGCCCCAGGCGGGCATTGAATCTCGGCATAAGAAAGCTCCTGCGCCAAAAAGTTCTTCTCTTGTTGATTCTGTTTTAAAAAATAAATGGCCAACACGGTAATGATTAACTGAAAAATAAAAATAGCAGCAATTTTTCGCCAAAAGATAAGCTTTCTTATCTTCCGGGTTCGTAACTCTTCACTCTTTATTCTTTGATGAATTCGCTGCAACAGGTAATTAACATCGATATGCTCTGAATCGCTATCTTCAAAATCAAGCCAATGATTTTCCAATGACTCTCTTAGTCGTTTCTCCTGACAAGGGTCAGCAAAAATTGATTTTACCCACAAATAGTCTTTGCGAGAATAGTTTCCCTTAAAGAAACGTTGGAGTATTTCCGGTCTGAAATCCATTATTCGTTTTGTTATCATATAAGGTAATAGGGATTAGGAACAAAATTCCCCTATTCAAAAATGAAACGACCATGAATTGGAACGAAGTAGAAATCGTGAAATCAATTTTAGCATTTTAAATACACTCACAACTTGTCCCGAAGTTTCGTGAAAAAGGATTAAAATTCATAGGGTGTTATATCTTATATCGAACAAATAAACAATTTCAGTAAAAGAAAACAGCCCATCACTGTGGCACACAGGAGAATGACTGTTATTTTTTTTTACAAATTACCTGATCATTTATTAAATGTTTTAGGCACTTAGGCGACCAAACTAACCAATATGTAGTTCAAATTGGTGTCGCTTTTTCCCGCTTGCGGTTTTAGTATTGATACTTGATAAAAACTTAAAGAGTTAGTGGCTGAACGATGTCGAGGTCAACAATTTTAAAGCTCAATTCAATTGCTAATCGGTATTATTTTAAGGGTTGCAAATGGTATTACTTTGTGAAGACAAATGAAACATCAGGACATTACAAAAAAATCACTTGATGTTTTTTGAAAAGGATACCGGAAAAATAAAAAAAGATTAATACAAACCGCTAACAACATACAAACCACGCAGAAGCAATACTAAGCCAATAAAAAAAATTGATGGAACTGGAGAAAAATTGTGGAATTAATAAACGAAATAGAGCAAATAATAAAGGTATTGCTTTTTGGCCAGGTTGGGGCTGTTGGTAAAGACAGATAGTCATCCGATGACTTATAGCGCAAAAACGAATGAATCGTATTTATTCTTTAGCACCATCTGATGACTATCTCATAAAAAAGAGGACTTATCGAAATTAGGAACCTCGGGAATTCTTAAAAAAAATCGGGTTAAATTTTCTCAATAGCCCTTTGTATTCGTGAAATGCTTTCTTCTTTGCCAATCAACTCGCAGATAACGAATAAGTCGGGCCCCATATTTCCTCCCACAAGACTTAATCGAAGCGGGTTCATTATTGCCCCGAAACCCCATTCTTTTTCATTCATAAAAGCCGAAAAACCTTCTTTTATTGTCGCTGCTTTCCAGTCGTTTATGCTTTCAAACAAAAGGGCTACTTCCTGTAATTTTCCCGGGGTATCTTCTTTCCAGCGTTTTTGGGCTGTTTTTGCGTCGTACGATTCAGGAGCAATAAAAAAGTAAAAACTTTGTTCCCATAGTTCCGACACAAAATGGCAACGTTCTTTTATTTCTGCAACTACTGTTTTTATTTTTTCATCAGAAGCGTCAATTCCTTTTTCTTTTAATACCGGTTTAAAGCTACTTACAAGTTCTTCCAGTGGTTTTTGCTGAAAATAATGTTTGTTAAACCACTTTGTTTTTTCAGGATCGAAACGGGAGCCTGATTTTACTACACGGTCGAGGTCAAATACTTTTCCCAGCTCTTCGAGGCTAAAAAATTCCTGTTCTGTTCCCGGGTTCCAGCCCAGAAATGCCAGAGTATTAATAAAAGCTTCGGAAAAATAACCATCTTCGCGGTAACCACGCGAAATGCTTCCTGTTTTCGGGTCTTTCCATTCTAACGGAAATACCGGGAAGCCCATTTTATCGCCATCTCGCTTGCTTAACTTTCCTTTACCAACCGGTTTCAAAATTAAGGGCAAATGGGCAAATCGGGGTTGGGTAGCTTCCCACCCCAGGGCTTTGTACAACAATACGTGCAAAGGCATAGACGACAGCCATTCTTCGCCACGAATAACGTGAGTAATTTCCATCAGGTGGTCGTCAACAACATTGGCAAGATGGTAGGTCGGCATCCCGTCCGATTTAAAAAGTACCTTGTCGTCCAAACTTTTAGTGGTATTAAAGGTTACACTTCCCCGAATCAGGTCTTCTTCGGTAACATCGGTATCTTCGGGCATTTTAAACCGAATAACATGGGCTTCGTTATTGTCCAGTTTTTGTTGTACTTCGGCTTCTGAAAGATGAAGCGAATTGTTTAGTTTATTTCGGGTTGATATTCCATACGAAAAGGTTTCTTTTCTCGCTTCTGCTTCTTTTCTCAGAACTTCAATTTCGTCCGGAGTATCGAAAGCATAGTAGGCCCACCCGTTTTCTACCAGTTGTTCTGCATATTTTTTATACAAATCTTTGCGTTCACTTTGGCGATAAGGGCCGAAATTTCCTCCTATTCCCGGGCCTTCAACCGGTATTAATCCGCACCAGTTCAGACTCTCAATAATATAATCTTCGGCTCCGGGTACATAACGCGTTTGGTCGGTATCTTCAATCCGAAGAATAAAATCTCCTTCGTGTTTTTCTGCAAACAGGTAGTTAAACAAAGCTGTTCTTACTCCTCCCATGTGCAAAGGCCCTGTAGGGCTGGGGGCAAATCGTACCCGTACTTTTCTATCGCTCATTGTTCTGATTTTTATTCGCTGCAAAGATAGGAGAAAATGGTGATTTAATAAGATTAAAGATTAGTGAATTAGGAATTTTGCGAATGAGTGATATTATTAACTCGTGAGTTGGTCAATTAGTCAGGAAAAATCTGTGCGTTTGAGTAACAAAGGAATTGAGTAAACGAGGAAGAGAATTCGTGAGTGAGGAGAGAGGGGACGCGGAATGTTAGTTCGTTAGTGTTACGTTGATTAGGAAAGACTGGAGGGGAATGAGAAGAAGGTCATTTTTTGTAATCGTTAATTGGGAAATGAGTAATTTGGTGGTTTGGTGTAAAGACGAACTACCTTTCCCTTTCTTAGAATGTATGAGGGTGTCTCAAAAGTATTTTTCAAACAATATGAACTTACAATTTATAAGTAACCACTTGGTTTATTACCCCAAAATCCCCTGTAGGGGACTCTAAACCTCCCACTTTAGGGGAGGTTTGGAGGGGTAAAAACGAAACAGTTTCAAATTGAAAGTATCATTGTAATGTAATTTTCTTTTTGGACACCCTCATTAATTTTCAAGATTTTTTCGATAATAATAAATCTCTTTTTTTTGTGTCGCTTCATTACTCTCTTTTTGCAACAGAAATAGCAACTGCTCTTATAACCCGAAGCCCATGGCTCACAACTTTCTTTTCTGCCTAGTATGTGCTTAGCTGACCTAAACCGCTTAGCAGCACATTTTCCCTGCCCACTGCAACTAAAAACTACGACTGCAACTTTCTTCCTTTGCGAGCGATTTCTTCAATTACCCCTTTCTAAAAAAAATCTGCCTTTTATCACCCTTTAATTCTTCTGCTTTTTTTAATTTCGGGGCAAAATTAAAAGCATCATAAAATGTACGGGAAAATTAAAAACGACCTTCAAAATCAATTGAAGAATCTGAAAGAGCATGGTTTATACAAGAGCGAACGGATTATTACATCGTCACAAAGTTCGCAAATAAGTGTCTCAACCGGGGAAGAAGTACTGAATTTTTGTGCGAATAATTACCTGGGGCTGGCGAATAATCCAGAAGTTATAACAGCGGCTCAAAATGTTATGAATGAATGGGGTTTCGGACTTTCTTCCGTGCGTTTTATTTGTGGAACACAACAAATTCATAAAGAGCTGGAAGCTAAAGTTTCCGATTTTCTCGGAACCGAAGATACCATTCTTTATTGTGCTGCTTTTGATGCTAATGGCGGGGTTTTTGAACCACTTCTTGGGAAAGATTCGGCTATTATTTCGGATGAATTAAACCATGCTTCCATTATCGACGGGGTACGTTTGTGTAAGGCACAGCGTTTACGTTATAAACACTCGAATATGGAAGAACTGGAGCAATGCCTGAAAGATGCTGCGGAAGCTACTTACCGGATAATTGTTACCGATGGCGTTTTTTCAATGGATGGCGACCTTGCCAAACTTCCTGAAATTGTAGCGCTAGCCGAAAAATATGATGCGCTGGTAATGGTCGATGATTCGCATGCTACCGGTTATATCGGCAAAACAGGGCGTGGTACAGCCGAACATTTTGACTTGTTGGGAAAAATAGACATTATCACTACTACCTTTGGAAAAGCAATGGGAGGCGGTAACGGAGGTTGTACTTCGGGACGTAAAGAAATTATTGATATGCTTCGTCAGCGTTCGCGCCCGTATTTGTTCTCAAACACTTTGGCTCCGGCAACAGTTGGTGCTACTCTGAAAGTAATTGAAATGCTGGAAGGAGGATCTAAATTACCTAAAAAAACAATGGACAATGCCAGTCATTTTCGCAGCAAAATGGAAGCTGCTGGTTTCGACCTTGTAAAAGGTGATACCGCAATTGTGCCGGTAATGATTTATGATGAACCGCTTGCAGTAAAATTTGCCGATGAATTGTTAAAAGAAGGCGTTTATGTAATTGGATTTGTTTTCCCGGTAGTTCCTCGCGGAAAAGCACGTATTCGTGTTCAGCTTTCGGCGGCACATACTGTTGAGCAAATCGACAAAGCTGTTAAGGCTTTTATCAAAGTAGGCAAGAGCCTGGAAATTATAAAGTAATGCATTTGCATCTGCGTTAGCAATTGAAAAATCGTTAGCTCGAAAATGGTGAATGCCTAAAGCGTTAATTCCTGAATTAATATTGCATAACTGAAGGAAAAAATGACTGACCAAGGGCGAAATTTTGAGAAACAGGAGAGTCTCTATGAAAATATAGGGTGAAACGACCATGAATTGGAACGAAGTGGAAATCGTGAAATCAATTTTAGCATTAAAAAATACACTCACAAAAATGATTAAAATTCATCGGGAGTTACATCTTATGCCGAATAAATAAACAATTTTAATAAGATGAAAAAAATTGCCCGACTAACAAATTTGGGACACATCCGCACAATGGAGCCTGTACAAAATAACCGCTATCACTTTCTCCTCCTTTCAGAGGAGAGAATCGGATAGGGATACAAAACTTATCTCTTTTCTGTTAAGGGAAAATGTCAGGAATGCACAAATTAATTCTTGGCGCTATACAGAAATACATAGCCGGATATTGGCTGGCTGCCGTCGTGTAAATCAAGGATATAAAAATAGGTGCCGCTTGGTAATACTTCTGCGGTTTTATTCCCTTGTTTTTTGTAGCCGTTCCACCATGCTGCCTCTTCTCCCCATTTTGAGGTGTTTCCATAAGATTTTTGGGTGTAAAGAAGTTTTCCTTTTCTGTTATAAATCCAAATTTGAGCTTCAGGATATTCTTCTATATTTCTTATGCGGAAATAATCTTGAATTCCATCGCCATTCGGAGAGAAAATATTTGGGATACTACATTTTTTAGGATGCACGTAAACATAAACTTTTGCCTGACTGCATTGCACTTTTTCGTTACAGATTTCATACACAAATACATCATTGCCGTCAAAATTGTTATTGGGTGTATAACTAATCGTATAATCATTGTTGATTATTACTGTTCCGTATTCAGGTTCCTGTATGATGGTCAGGGAAAAACTGCCAATAATATTCTCGTCGTTATTTAGTACAGGAATATCTACTGCTGTTTGGAAGTCTGTTGTGTCGTAATCATTATTGGCTGTAAATGTATAAACAATACGGCTTACGTTTACGGTATCAATTGCAATGCAAGTGTATTTATCATTAACGGTAAGTATGTATTCTCCGGGAGCGCTTATTTCCGGATGTGTTGTATTTGCGCCGTTTTCTATTATTCCGTTGGTTGTTGTCCAATAATATTCCAGTTTTTCTCCTACACTTGCCGAAGCATCAAGTTCTAGGGTTTCGTCGTATTCCAGCATTGCATCGTTCCCGGCATTGGCAGTAATTTCCGAAACTGTAATTGTAACGGAGTCAATAGCTGTTACTCCCTGTGAATTTGTAACAGAAAGGCGATAAGTAGTAGTTACTCCCGGAGTAAAAACAGGATTGGCGCTATGTGCATCATTCAGGTATTTTTCGGGTTGCCATGCATAGGAATAGGTTATCCCTTTCTTTTTAACCAGGTTGGGCTGAAGAATGTAGGCATTGCAGTTTCCAAGGGTTGTATTGGAGCCGGCATCTACAGTAAATTCTTCGGGAGCAATAATCTCAATAAGCTGACTAATGGTGTCGCTCAGGCATCCATGACCGTCGATAACCACTGCTTTTAGGGTATAAAATCCTACAGGACCGTCCCAGGTAATGGTTGCAGTGCTGTCTTTAATTTTTGCCATATCGGTACTGGTCCCGTTTGCAGGGACTACTATCCATGAATATTCCGCATTATCAGCAAGGCCGGAGATAAAGCCAATGGCATATTTTTTACTTTGCCCCTGGTGAAATACGGTTTGCGCCCGGATGCCCCATGGCATCAGGATTATTATAAGCAACAATATGAGCAAACGCTTCTTCATCAATCTGATACTTCCTCCTTAACTCTTCGGTAAACTCAATTGTGGGCAGGGCAAAAATAGTCCGGTTGTGAGTAGCATTTGCCAGTCCCGGAATTGATACGTTTTTAGCATCGGTAACATTTGTAACCTGCACTATTATTTCGTTGTCTTGCAATGGTTTTAATGCCAGCCCGCTTTCGGCAATGATTAATTCCTGTTTATTGAAAATAACGGTTTGTGTTTGTAAATTTCCGTTTACCAGGAAGTCTATGTTCATCGGAAAATAAGCGGATGAAAGAGCCTGTTTGTTGTTATCGAGTACCTCGAAAGGCAGGCTAAAACTGTTGTCTCCTTTGTTAAAGCATTCGGAGCTGGCTGTCATATTAAATTCAAATGAACGGTTGTTTTGTTCTACCGTAACTTGTATCTGGCGCGACGAAGAACAGCCTGTAGGATGCGACTCGGTAACCCGCAAAAGATAGCTTCCTGCCAAGTTCCATTGCACCCCTACTTTGTTATTATCTGAAACAGTTGTGAAGTTGTATTCAACCGTGTTTGTAGCGTTTTCAACTGTCCATGCATATATATTGCCATTGTGCAAATCAACAGAATAATCTAACCGGGTACCTTCGTAAATAACAGAACCCGTCTGGGCTGCCACAAACCGGGCAGCCCAAAGGGTTAGTAATAGAATTAATGTTGATTTCTTTACCATTGTATTTTATTAATGGAATGAAATTTTGCTTGTATTCGGTATTGGATTTACTGTAATTGGCTCAGCATGGTTTTTGTGAGAAGTTGGTTCTGCTGTGCCGGCAATGTAGCTTGCTGATTCCTGTCCTTCGGCGTAGTCTGTAGCACTGGAACCGCCATTTTCAATAAGAACAGTAGTAGGATCAATTGAAAAGTCGAGAATGTATTGATTGGCTACATCTGCTGCAATATTTTCAATTTCTGCAGTAATGGTAACGGTTGATGTTCCTGCTGCAACCGTAATTTCATTTAAATTACCTGTGGTATAAGTTCCGTTTCCGTCAGTTACCGTCCAGGTAACACTACCTCCGGCGCTGGTTGGAATTGTACTTTTGTCTTGTGCCGAGAACTTCCACGGAGCTCCGTTTCCACTGTTTATTGTACCTATTAAATCATTTGCATTTGTGCTGCCTTTTACGGTATATAGCGAAATTTCATAGGTCATAGTCATTGTATTTAATGATTCGTTATTCAAATCATCATCATTTGAATCTCCCCAGGTATCTCCTTCATTGGTATTGCAATAGTCTGTTGTATCGGTAAGTATAGTATTGTTGTGGTCTCTTGTTACCACTAACAGGTCAAGGTCAATTATCTGTATACCAAAGCGGCGAATGGTGGTACATCCTTCGGTATTTGTTTCTTTTACCTCAACAACATAATAGCCGGTAGCCAGCCATTTTATTTGAGTATTATAATCGGTATCAGCAGCTCCTGTGTAATTTGTTGTTGCGGTTGCTGATGCGGTCCAGGAACTTGCCGCATAGTTATCAGTGCCATTCCAGTCGTATACTGCCCAAGCGTAAGTGTTGGTTGCTGCATCGCCGGCAGGAGCCGTTGCATAATCGGTACTATTCACCCAGTAGTTATGCGTAGCATTAATAATAACTGTTTGCTGAACGCCTTGTGCAAAAATTTTTGCACTAAAAGCAGTAAAAAAAACTGCACAAGAAAAGAAGATAAATTTTTTCATAATAATAAACGTGTTTAAATGTTAATTGTATTTTTTCATCTGTCTAAATTTTTGTGAAGCCCATTTGTCGGGTGAGATAAAATATCAGTCATGCACGTATGTGTCTCAGATATTATCTCAGCCATGGGCTGTTTCATCTGTCTATAATTGTCTATTTAAATGGAGACCGATAGTCATTCTCCTCCCGGTTAATATACGAGACAAATTGTGTGGTCTATATTTTCCATACTCGTTTCATTTTTTTAGTTTGCTGTAATATTGCTAGTACCAGGAATCGGATTTACAATACTTTCCGCCTGCCAGTTGGCCTGCCCAATTGCTGGTGTATTTTTTGTCAGCTCTTTGGCTGCTGTAATGTTCATTGTTACAATTTGTTCTGTAAAAGCGCTGCCCGTAACATCCAGAGTAATAACGATGCTGGCTCCTGCTGTAATGTTGGTAACCACATAAGGGTTTGTTCCGGAGATAGAACCTGCGGAAGTTGCAACATTTGTAAGGGTAGCTCCGGTAGCAGAACTTAAAGTGAAAGTAAATTCCCAGTAGCGATTCCAGCTAACACCAAGCGTGTCAACCGTAAAAGAGATCTCAGTTGTAGTATCGTTTCCGTTATAATCCGGTACTTCACTGGCCTGGTTGCAGCTTGTGGTTGAATCGGAAATGGTTACGTCGAAAGTTCTTTCCCGAATGATAATAACCTTTTGTTCGCAGCTATCGGTATTGCCGGAAGCATCGGTTACAACCCACGATACAAGCGTTGTGTCGTCTGCCGGGTATTTCAAGGGGGCATTATTGACGGTATCAATAATGCTACAATTATCGAAAGCTGCTGGTGTTCCCAAATCTATATTCGATACAGAATCCTGGTTGGCATCTACGGTATCGATAATATCCGGAGGGCATGTGATTTGTGGAAGAATAGTGTCTAAAACAGTAATCCAGGAAGAGCATGTATCTTTATTCCCTGCCGGATCCTGAACAATCAACGATACTTGTTGTGTATTAGATGTTTGTAATTCTACATTTGTTACACTAAGTTTTTCCCCGTTTTTATTATATGCGTTGATTAATGTAATTGTTATGCCTGTACACTTTAAAGACTCAAAAGTAAAATTGTCATAATACTCCTGGCTTACATTTGACATACCTCCGGCATAGAATGAAGCAGTTCCGGATGTTGATGTTGCGATTCCATCATAAGTGTATATATCGTTAGGAGAACAACTAAACTTGAGGGTGAAATTACTTGCCTTTTCTGGCGCAGTATTTCCCAAAAATTCAAATTTATAGTCAAATATAATATTGAAGTTGAAGCTAACATTTCCCCATGATGCCGATTTTTTTACGCGGATATTCGTAATGTACACTTTTACGGAAAAGCTGTTATTTTCCGAATGAAGAGTTTTTGAATGATAAACGGGAGTCGATTCTCCAATGCAGCTTAAAGTATCAGGTTCTGTCCACATTGTATCAATACCACAGTTTCCGGTACTTCCGTTGTCAATCATTTCGGGAGTAACGATTGCATTTCCTGCATCATCTAAGTAAACGGTTGTATCTTTGCATATTGCTTCAGTTTTGGTTTGTGTCCACGAGAAAATAACCTGCCCGTCTGCTCCGTCTCCTCCATATCGTTCTCCAGCGCCACCAGCGCCACCGGGATAACCGCCATTTCCTCCGTTGTTTGTCCCGCTCCAGTTAAGCGTTGTTCCCCCGCCTCCACCACCTCCTCCATTTGTATCATCGCTTCCATTATTGCCATCGTTGTTGTCCTTGTCGGTATCTCCTGTGCCCCCGAAACCACCAAGTCCATTATCGCCGTCGCCTCCGTCTCCCCCTTGTTTAAATTGCGTTGCATCTTCTCCATTTTCTCCTTTTCCATCAGGCCCTGCAGCACCACCGCCACCGCCATAGCTCCACTGACTTCCTCCATTTCCCCCGCTCCCGCCTTCAGAGGTGGTTGTATTACCACTATTATCTGTTCCTCCTTCACCTCCTGTTGTATTGTTACTTCCTCTTCCGTAGTCTCCTTTTGCTATTATTGTTCCGGCATAAGATACAGAGGATGCTTCTCCATCTTCTCCATTGCTGTTTCCATAGTTTTTTCCTCCTTCTCCTCCATTTCCAATTATAATGGAATAGGGGCCGGTATCCGGATTATCGACTATATGCTTGGCATAACCACCGCCTCCGCCGCCATGTGAGCCGTTATTGCCTCCATGATGACCACCGCTGCTGCTATTGATGCCACCGCCGCCACCACTTCCCCAACATTCGATTGTTAATTGTGAAACACAATCGGGCAAAGTAAACGTTTGGTTTGCTGTAAACTTTT
>JGI12287J12850_1000290_pt1 | contig 22437 bp, 20 predicted proteins | sample TtaePargueraPR_3_FD_12850 | JGI IMG/M metagenome (IMG submission 12850)
TTTTTTCTTTTCATTCATTGACATTTTAAGACCTCCGTTTTATATGTTTTTATACTATTTCTTCGAGATCTTTGTGTCAAGTATTATTATACAACATCAAACACTAATATAACCGATATAAATATATAAAGGAGAGTAGTTTCAATCCTTGTTTTATTGGAAGTACCACTTCAACAGTTTCTAAAAGATTTCCAAACCCATCCCCATTGCTATGTTTCAATCCTTGTTTTATTGGAAGTACCACTTCAACTCTTTATAAGATTTTTATATTTATCTAAATCGTTTAAGTTTCAATCCTTGTTTTATTGGAAGTACCACTTCAACTTCGATGATCAGTTGGAAAGCGAGCAATGGCGAAAGTTTCAATCCTTGTTTTATTGGAAGTACCACTTCAACCTAATGTTAATATTTGTTTTGTATTGCATCGATGAGTGCAGTTTCAATCCTTGTTTTATTGGAAGTACCACTTCAACTCTCCATGTCACCAAGAGATATACCTATTAGAGACAGTTTCAATCCTTGTTTTATTGGAAGTACCACTTCAACTATTCGTGTAAGTCATAATATGTTTAATGCCTTGCTGTTTCAATCCTTGTTTTATTGGAAGTACCACTTCAACCTTGAAAGAGATTCTAAAAAATGGTGAAAGGAATGAGTTTCAATCCTTGTTTTATTGGAAGTACCACTTCAACAATGTTTTGAAGGGAAATATTTTGAAGGGAGATATAGTTTCAATCCTTGTTTTATTGGAAGTACCACTTCAACATTGATAGTTTTGACGAGTTTACACATCAAATTTGTAGTTTCAATCCTTGTTTTATTGGAAGTACCACTTCAACTTAATTTAAAACTAATATTATCTTGCATATCAGATAGTTTCAATCCTTGTTTTATTGGAAGTACCACTTCAACTTGACCATTACGAGGTGTATCTAAAATGAGTGATATAAGTGGTTTCAATCCTTGTTTTATTGGAAGTACCACTTCAACCAATGGTTCTGTTGTTAAAACACCAATTACTGACGTGTTTCAATCCTTGTTTTATTGGAAGTACCACTTCAACCTCCGGGTTTTGCACGTTGGCGTGTACTAGTCAGAAACAGGTTTCAATCCTTGTTTTATTGGAAGTACCACTTCAACAATAATGATCTGACTTCAAAGGAGGCAGATGATGAAGTTTCAATCCTTGTTTTATTGGAAGTACCACTTCAACTCAAGTCTTTTATGAACTCGTCAATTTCGTTCCATCGTTTCAATCCTTGTTTTATTGGAAGTACCACTTCAACACAATACTGGGCAATCTAATTCTTTTGCTATAATTTTGTTTCAATCCTTGTTTTATTGGAAGTACCACTTCAACATTTGTATAGATGGTGAAAATGCAACAGATATATTGTTTCAATCCTTGTTTTATTGGAAGTACCACTTCAACTTAAAAAGTTATAAATTTCTTCCGCCGTTTCTTCTGTGTTTCAATCCTTGTTTTATTGGAAGTACCACTTCAACTGGTCGATAAATTGCTTTTCCGTCTTTGAAATTTTTGTTTCAATCCTTGTTTTATTGGAAGTACCACTTCAACTTATTTTATTAAAAACCCCATCACTTTTTTTTTTTTGTTTCAATCCTTGTTTTATTGGAAGTACCACTTCAACATGGGGTAATAGGATTTAACTCAGCATTATCACATAGTTTCAATCCTTGTTTTATTGGAAGTACCACTTCAACAATTTAGGGAATTTAAATATTATAATTCCTGATAAAGGTTTCAATCCTTGTTTTATTGGAAGTACCACTTCAACCCCATCTCACATTAACCACCTCACATTTTTTATTTAGTTTCAATCCTTGTTTTATTGGAAGTACCACTTCAACAAAAAATCCCTAAGATGGATATAGAAGTTGCACATATGTTTCAATCCTTGTTTTATTGGAAGTACCACTTCAACTCACAAAGCAGAGCAGATTTATTAGAATACCTAAGTGTTTCAATCCTTGTTTTATTGGAAGTACCACTTCAACCGTATGACCTAATAGAATAGCTTGCTCGCTAAGGGTGTTTCAATCCTTGTTTTATTGGAAGTACCACTTCAACTGAGACATAATCCTGTTAGATTTATACCCATTAAATGTTTCAATCCTTGTTTTATTGGAAGTACCACTTCAACCGAATTAATATGAAAAAAGTATTGTTAGGGATAATTTGTTTCAATCCTTGTTTTATTGGAAGTACCACTTCAACTTTTCTGCTATCGATTTTTTTGCTCAATGTCTTTTTGTTTCAATCCTTGTTTTATTGGAAGTACCACTTCAACTCACTTCGTAATGGTTCGCTATTTGATGGATTTAAGTTTCAATCCTTGTTTTATTGGAAGTACCACTTCAACAACACCTTTTTTTACCTCCACCTTTTGGTTTTTTAAGTTTCAATCCTTGTTTTATTGGAAGTACCACTTCAACTTATTATAATGATGAGATGGAAAAACCAGTTTTGGCGTTTCAATCCTTGTTTTATTGGAAGTACCACTTCAACAATGAAATTGAAAAAGAAATGGAGGGAAATGATGGAGTTTCAATCCTTGTTTTATTGGAAGTACCACTTCAACCTGCTGCTTCTCCAATTTTCTGCCAAACTACTATTGGGTTTCAATCCTTGTTTTATTGGAAGTACCACTTCAACTTAAATCGTCAGTAATCAATTTATCTATGTATTTACTGTTTCAATCCTTGTTTTATTGGAAGTACCACTTCAACTTCTCATCATTTTCTATGAACTGTACTAACTTATTTTTGTTTCAATCCTTGTTTTATTGGAAGTACCACTTCAACATATTCCAGCATTAGATTGGTCTAAAATAACAACGGGGTTTCAATCCTTGTTTTATTGGAAGTACCACTTCAACAAATATTGTAGCCACAAAATGTAATAATGTGTTTAGGTTTCAATCCTTGTTTTATTGGAAGTACCACTTCAACAATTCAGACAGTTTTGAGCCGTTATCAGAGGGCATAAGTTTCAATCCTTGTTTTATTGGAAGTACCACTTCAACTCCATGACCGTCAGTGTTACTCGTCCAAACAGTATAACGTTTCAATCCTTGTTTTATTGGAAGTACCACTTCAACTCAACTATTGCATCTAATGATTCAGCTTCAGCAGTTTGTTTCAATCCTTGTTTTATTGGAAGTACCACTTCAACTGTTTGGAGTTTCACCGAACAACAAATCGGCACATTTGTTTCAATCCTTGTTTTATTGGAAGTACCACTTCAACCAATAGCCTTAGTCACTCCATTATCTTCAACCTCATGTTTCAATCCTTGTTTTATTGGAAGTACCACTTCAACTTATGCTATCATCACTCCAACTAATATCATCTTTGTGTTTCAATCCTTGTTTTATTGGAAGTACCACTTCAACCAATTAGACTATTGAATAGCTTTTCTTTGTTCATAAGTTTCAATCCTTGTTTTATTGGAAGTACCACTTCAACTTTTCAACAGCTTCTTCACTTACAAATTTAATTCTAAGTTTCAATCCTTGTTTTATTGGAAGTACCACTTCAACCCAACCCTATTACTTTACAAAGGCAGTATATTACTATATGTTTCAATCCTTGTTTTATTGGAAGTACCACTTCAACAGCCCTCAGAGCTTTATTACTTCAAAATCAACCCTTACAAGATTTTTTTGACGACACTTTTCTGAGCAATTTTTATTGAAAATTGGTAAATTTTTGTGTAATTTTATGTATTTTTGAGTCACCAACACAAGCTTACACCTCACTAATATCAATACTTTCAAACCTATCCATTCATATTTCTCAATAATTTTACATCCACAATTTTCCATAAAACCATTTATCATAGTTAAAACATATCATAATAAATCTACAGATTCAATACCTATTATAAAATAAATTTTTACAATAATATACCTTCTCAAAAAAACAGGCTTTCTAAACCTGTTTTTCCTATATCACCAGCCCACATCCTTTGGTACAAACGTCAAAGTTTTATTTTTTTCCTTGCAAATGATCAAACTCACAGCCATCATAGGCTTCTCACACTCTCTTTTTATTGATTTGCGTTTTCTTTATTAAAATCGGCCAAAGCTTTAAAAAACGCATCAATATTAGCAATAGGAGTTTCTAACGGCAAATCACATCCTGTTGAAAGCACAAAATTCTTAAACGGCTTCATTTTTTCTAAAAGGCTTTTAGTTTCAGAATAAATTACCTCCGGATTTTTTTCAATCATCATTTTTGAAGGATCTATATTCCCAAATACCAAAAAATGATCAGGTACCTTATTAATAACATCAACCATGTTTACGGCGTTCCCAAAACTATATCCCTTTGCTCCGGTGCCCACCATTGATTCAACCATTGGAATAACGGAACCACAATTATGAAGAATAACAAAAAATCCTTTATCCTGTACTGCATCTATCAATTTTTTCACATATTTTGATGAAAACTCTTCACACTGAGCCGGAGAAAGAAGTCCAGCAGTCGGTTCTGCCAAAAGAATTCCATTAGCACCTGCTTCCTTAAATGCCATTGCATAAGAAATAATATATTCAGTACACTTGTCTAAAAGAGTGTGCAAAGTTTCCGGGTCTTTTCTTAATGCTTTAAAAGACTTGGTCAGTTCCATCAAAATAGCAGCAAGCGAATAAGGTCCTAGAACTCCTCCAAAAACAGGCCGATCTGTGAAATAATCTGTAGCCATAGCCGTAGCTTCTGTAAAAAGCGGTGCTCGACCTGATTCTATTGATGGAACAATGAAACTTTCTACAGATGCCTGGTTATCGACAATTCCTCCAAGTGTCGACGGAGCTTCTGTATCTTTAAATTTCACCTCACATCCAAAAGTTTCTGCTTCTGTCGTTAAATCCATCCCGGTCATAGCACCAATCATATTTGGAAATTTTTCTATGACAACCTTCATTACCTCAAAATGAGATTTAGAATTATGTACTACTTCAATTACTCCCTTATTTACCAAAGGAACACAGGGAAAATATAAAATAGGCAATGCTTTTATATCCGCGCATTCTATAATATCACTTGCCCATTTTTCCATGTTTATATACATAATCAATTACCTCCATAAATTTATTGCATAGCTATACTTTTTGTATATCAACCTATGTACGAATTATAAAGCGCTATTGAACAGATTTAAAGCGACAATCTTACAATATTTTTGGAGACAATTAAATCCAATTATTTAATTAAAGGAGTTTCAAAAAAACACATATTCAATAATTTAGGCACAAATCCCTTCAAATCGAATTTTTTGAAACTCCAGTTGATCAGTTATTTGTTTTATTCTGCCTAATATCTGTTAGACTTGTCTATTTTATATTTAATCTAGCACCATCCAAAAATGAAGTACTTTTGGAATATCGATGAATGCCCTCTTCACCTTCTCGATACATAAGTAATCGCTCCAATCCAAATCCAATCCCTACCCAACTAATTGATATCCTCCACGCTGAATCTAATGAATGAGGTCCTATAGATGTTGAAGCTAATTCTATGCCTCCATTACCAATAACATCAAGTCCTCTTCCATATACCACAGAATCTTCTTCTTGAAATCCATACTCATCAATATGAGCAGCCTGTAATACGATATGAGTCAATTCTTTTAATCTTTCTAATCTAGATTCCTCAGGAGTTCCCCATTCAACTAAATTAAGCATTGTAAATTCTTTCAAATGAGCTTTCCCCTCAGATTCTTTTCTAAAACATGACCCTATTTCAAATAATCTTAATGGAATCTTACAATAATTCATCATTTTATTAGATATCTCGTAAAGATTGGGTGCAAGCATTGGTCTTAAACAAGTCTTATTATCCAACCAAAATACTTGATTGTCTAGTGGATGTGATCGATCTATTGACATCCGTTCTAAAAACTCTCTAGAAATAGTGGAAGGAGTAACAACCTGGGTGAATTTTTCTCCTAACAAACAGTTTATTAAATCTTGCTGTAATTTACAAAGCTTTGGCTGATGTTTATCTTCTGTCAATTGGACTAACTTTTTACGATTTTTAGCTACCGCCGCCTTTTCAATTTGTTTATATGCCACTTCTCGTTCCTTAACTGTTTCAAATTGTACCTTTATTTCATTTTGCTTTACTCCCAACTCAGTTAGTCGGTTTTTTTGCGCCTCAGAAAATAGAATTTTCATCTCTTCACTCCTCATATAAGGTAATTAAAAATAACTGGTCGATTTATCTTGCCTTAATATAATTCCTGTAAGATAGTTTGTTTTTTTGCAGACTTTTGTGTGCGAAAGAATTTATATCAATGCTTAGATGGAGAATTCATTATTCAAAATAAAGAAGAAATTAACATTCTGAATACTGAATTTTATAGTTCTGGATTCTCAAAAAGTTCATACCTACCGAATCTAGCATCTTCAAAACTTCCAATTTCTTTATATGCAGCCAATGCAAAATCAAATAATTTTGCACCTACTACCGCTCCAGTACCTTCTCCTAAACTCATACCACATTTTATGTATGCTTCTTTATTTATTGCCTTCAATGCCAATTCACCTGCTGGTTCTGCTGAACAATGAGATGCAAACATGTACCTTTCACACTGAGGCTCCAACCTTATTGCACAATTTGCTGCCACTGCAGATATGAAACCGTCAATTAGCACTGGAATGCGATTGACAGCACCTCCAATAAACGCGCCAGTAATCCCACAGATATCTAATCCACCTACTTTATGCAATACATCAATCGGGTCCTTGGCATTTGGCTTATTAATCTCTATGGCTTTTTTTATCATCTCAATTTTGTGTTGAATTCCTGTCTTTGATAGTCCTGCACCTTTTCCAGTGACATCTTCTACAGGAACATTTTCCAAAACAGATATTATTGCACTTGATGTAGATGTATTACCAATTCCCATTTCACCAGTTATTATCATATTATATCCTTTCTTTTTGAGCTCTGCTATAAGATTAATCCCCACTTCTATAGCCTCAATGCATTCCCTTCTCGTCATAGCAAAACCTTTCGCCATATTTTTTGTTCCATAAGCTATTTTTTTGTTAATAACTCCATCTAATTTCATATCTTTACAAATACCTATATCAACAGGATAAACATCAGCACCACATACTTTAGAAAAAGAATTTATGGAAGCTATTCCCTTTGTGAAGTTTTCTGTTACGATGGCTGTTACATCACTAGAAGTTTGAGTAACACCTTCCTCTACAATACCATTATCAGCACAAAAAATTAAAACGGCTTTTTTATTCGCAACTGGGTTTTCCGTTTCTTGAATACCAGCTAGTTGTATTATCATTTCTTCAAGTCTACCCAAACTACGTAATGGTTTTCCAATATTATCCCATTTAATTCTTGCTCTTTCACACATTTTCATATTAATCGGTTTTATCTTTCTTATCGCTTCTTCTAGTGTCATTTTCCTCACACCCCTTTAAGAACCTTATATAGTTTATTTTTTATAGTCTATCTTTTTACTTGAGCCTGTAAATACCGTTGATGAATACTTATTTAACTTCCACTCAGGTATTTTGCATTTAGGACAAGGAAATGTACACCAACGATTTCTAAGCCATCTTGCACTTCGACTATTTTTGGAATCCCACACTATAAACTCTTCACCACAATGCGTTATTATATGTATACTTCTTCCCTTTAACTTAACGCTTTTTAATCCATGAAGAATACCTGACCTTGAAGGCCATAATTTAATTTTGTTAATAAGGGAAAATAAACTTTGGTTTTTGTATATATATCTTTTAGTTTCTTTTTTCAATTTATCAAGTTCATTCATTTTCGTTTACCTCCATTAATTTATTAACACAATCAAAATACATAGTCATGATACCAATTTCCAAAGGATTATGAAAAATAGACACTTTGTCTCTAATTTCTTCAGCAACACCAAGTGGAATACCAGGGGCTGAAATTTTTGTATTTTCTGTTATGTCATCCGCTTTTATAAACCCTCCACTTGTAGATGCATCCAATATATATTTGTATTTATTTATATTTTTTAAGTTTTTCTCAACTTTTGCATTTATAATTGTACTTGCAGCATGACAAGCCTTATCTTCTTGCAAATCACACAATACAGGTATTGCCCCTATTTGTGATAAATACTGAGACGCTGCAATTCCTACAGGTCCTGCACCTAGGATCAGCACTTCTTCCTCCACTCTATCCATCATAATTTCTAATGCAGCTGCAAAGGCTATACCCGTAGCATATCCATTATCTGAATACACTTTTTTGTCTAGAGAAAATGCTGCACAAGTTTCATCGTCAGCTACAAAAATTATATCTGCATTTTTTTCATATGCCTCCTGTATTCCTGCTATATCTGTTTTGTCTGTTACAAAAACATCTGTGCCACAATACTTAAGTATATCAGATACCGTTTCGGAAAACCCAGTAATAATTCCCATACCACTTTTAACTGGAATTACTGCTATTGTATATTTTTTATAAACAGAGTCACTGTAAAAGGCTTTTACCGATTTTTTTGCTATTTCTTCAAGGGTATAGCCTAGTGTTTTTTTCAATTCCATATCATACATATGTAATCCACTTGATATACCACTAATATCATTTTCATTTAATCTTGTCATACTATCTCCTCCTTCCATAGGGGAGTTTCAAAAAAAATTTTAGTCAGAATTTATAGTTTCAACCCAATAAAATTAAATTTTTTTAAACTCTTATTGATCAGTTATTTATTTGATCTTACCTAAAAACAACGTTTTTGTTTTTCATTTTGCTTCTGATATTATCAATACACATAAGAAATTTGTTGTATGCGTTTTCGTAAGTATCGTCAGTAACAATAATAATAGCAGTAAATTTATTGCAACCCTCTATAAAATCCGTAATTCCTTCATCAGCGCCAAAAAAGTCATTTACTAATCTTAAATTGATACATGATTCCATAACATGCTCCCCTATTACTTTAATATTAAAACCATCAACAACTATTTGTTGATAATAGCAAACCTTATTCTTTGTTCTTTTTACTTCTTTAAAAGCCCCAAGAGCTAACTCAACCAAAATTTCCACCATATTGATTCCACTAGAATGATATACACTAATAGGCGTTTGACTTGGAAATCTCGCATCAATTTCCAAAAGCTTCAATATTCCATTACTATTAATCACTTCAATATCAAAAATCCCTTTAATTTTAAGATACTCAGCTATTTTTGCTGCAATCATATATAATTGTTCTGAAAGTTCATCACTGATTTTTGCAGGTGCAATAATTCTCTTACAGTCATAATCATTATCAACTACTACTTCTGTTATCTGTGGATAGCAAAAATTTTTGCCATCCCCTAACACTTCCAAGGAATAGGATGCACCTTCTAAGTACTCTTGTATTACTATTTCCCCCTCCATTTTAGCTAATATGGAATTTGCTTCATCTTTTGAATATACTTTATGAACATTGCTACTACCACTTAAGTGATCAGGCTTTATAATGATAGGATATTCACAATCTGGATAATTACGAGGTAATGGAAGTCCTAATTTTTCAAACAATTTGTTAGATAATTGCTTTGATGAAGATATATGATAACTATCTTTATCAAATATGACTTTTGTATTAGTAATTTCACCATATTCCAAAAGACGTTCTAGTATCTTTTTGTTTTCTACAGCTGGAATAACTACATCTACTTCTCTAAGCAATTTAAGCATTTTTCCTTTTGATAGCACATCACCTTGTATAAATCTGTCTGCCAACCCCTTTGCAGGAATATCTTTATTTTTATCCATTAAAATTGAATAATACCCTGCCTTCTTTGCCAGATACACTATTTCCATTCCCTGCAGTTTCCCACCAACAATCAGAAGCTTTACCATTTGTCTAACCTACTTCCATAAGTGTTTTTAGTTTTTGATTTTGAACCCAATTTTTATATTCAAAAACGTTTGCATTTTTCAATCCACACCTTGTCAATGTCTCTTGAATACCCTCTACAGTTCTATAACCTTCATTAATATCATTACTTGCATTAGCAACTCCTGCATACCCTCCGTTAGGAGGAATAATGGATGTAATAACATTTGCGCCTGCATTAAGTCTTTCTTCCAATCCCTTCAATCCATCAACGTCTAAGGATGCTGGAATTAAAAGATTCGGAAATATTAGTCTCATAACAGCAATATTTAAAAGTTCACTCAAAAAATTAGTTTTCTGCCAATTTTCCATTGGCGTACCTTTTTGCGGTATAAATGTCATTGTCCTTATTTGTGATACGTTGAGTTTTTTCATACAATTAAAAGACTCAATAATATCTAATACATTATTGCCCGCTCCAACTAAGAGCCCTTCCTCAATAAGCATTCCTTGTCTTTGTGCATACCTTTTTGCATTAAGTCTAGACTCATAATCCTGATTAACCCTTAATTTTTCAAAAAGAATCTTATTATGTGTTTCTTGATATAACGCATACCAATCTGCACCAGCATCTATTAATTCATCTATTACTTCATTCTGAATAACACCTGGCGAAACCATTATTGGTAAGCCTGTTTCTTCTTTAACTTTTCTGACAATATTAATAAGTTTTTTAGGATTATTGATATAATACATATCTTCTCCCATTGTTAAATCTATTAAGTGTATTCCAGAATTTTGTAATTTTTTCGCTGTAACAACAATTTCATCTAATGATTTTCTATATCTGGGTGGTTTAGTATTTGAACTCCTAAAAAAACAAAAATTGCAATCATTTTTACAGTAAGTAGAAAAATATACGAATCCATACAAAAATATTTTTTCACCAAAATACTTTTTTCTCAATGTCCTTGAAGTACTAAATATTTTATTTATACTTTCTTGCTGTGTCTGTTCCAACAAATATTTAATTTCCTGTATAGATAGCGCTATTTCTTCTATGCTTTTTTTTAAAATTATATCTAAATACATTTCTATTACACATCCCTTTCAAGATTTTTGAAACCACCTAAATCTTATTTTTAAAACACTCTAAAGCACCAATTTACTAATTATTGGTATACTCAGGTGCTTATTATGGATACAATTATGTCCTACATATTTAAATTTGCTGTTTTGAGCATAGTCAAATAATACCTTCATATAGTCTTTTTCAGCTACGCGATAAACTTTGCTAATCATAAATCCCGCTCTTTGTAGCGAAAAAGAAGTCTTACCACAAATGTGTACAAGTGCTTTATTTATGTGCGGTTCTATTTTTTTAAGATATGTATAAACTGCTACACCACTTATTTGCTTATAAAATCCTTCACCAACTATTTCCATAACACCTTCCGCATCTGCAAAAGATATAATATCAACACCTCTTTTGACAGCTTCAATTGTATACTCAGCTAAAGAATCAGCAATATTAATTAATGCATCCAATAACAATTCCTTTTTCTGTCCTCTATATGTATACAGTTTAGTAGGATTAATCAGTGTAGCTAATATCGAAAATGGCCCTTGAACGTTTAATACTATCTTTTTCTCGGATTGTATTGAAATACACTCTAAAGTATTTTGGATAATTGGATTTTCAATAATTGATAGCTTTGAATCTATATCATCTAGCGACTCATAAATATAATCAGTAAAGATATAATTATTACCCATCAATTGTGGTAAAACACCATATGCGACAGTTTCCGCATTACTAATTATCGGAAAGACTAAATAATCTGTTTTTTCAGCCTTTTGGTTAAATAGTATTGCTTTTTCCATAGTCTCTATATCTTTATAAATGTCTGTACCAAGAGCTAAAGCATCCTCACTGATACCTCTATCATCTTTTCCACCACATTCAAATATATAAGATAAGTTTTTTGTAAATCTATCTATTTCATGTGGTATTGCCATCGACTTTGCAAACAGCATCTGATATTCATTTTTTGTTGCCGTTTCAACAAACTGTATTTTTCTTGCTATGTTTTTTGCTTCTGTTCTTTTATCAACATTAAGTAATGCAATCCTTGCTCCTGTTCCGGCAGCGTTACCAACTACTTTTACTGTGTCAAGATGACAATCGGGAAACAAACCAAGCTTTAATGCATTATTCTTGTCAATGTAACTTCCAAAAGCACCTGCTAATATAATTTCATCAATGTTTTCACTTCCCCACTGCTGCATTAATATTTTTGCTCCTGCATAAAGAGCAGCTTTAGCCAACTGTACTGCTCTAACATCTTTTTGTGTTACAACAATATCTCTTTCATTATCATTCTTTTTAAAGTAAAGAACATATTCCTTCTTGCCGTCATTGCCACATCTTAATCTCTTTGATTTGATTACTTTCGAAAATTTACCATTCGGTTCTATAATCCCTGTAACAGCCATTTGTGAAATCACATCTAGTATTCCTGAACCACATATTCCAATAGGTGATTGTACATTTTTTTGTCCAATTATTTTAATACTTGGTTCAAGTGTCACAGGATTTATTTCAACTGCTTCAATAGCTCCATTTGCAGCCCTCATACCACACTTGATTTGTGCACCTTCTAACGCAGGCCCTGTTGCACAAGATGTTGTATATAACTTGTCTTTATTCCCAAAACATATTTCACTGTTAGTTCCAATGTCTATAATGAGCTTCATTTTTTCCTGCAAATAAGGTTCCTCTGCAATGAGGACTGCTACATTATCCGCACCTATGAAGCCAGCTTCTGACGGTAAAAAATGTACATTTCCACCTGGTAAAATATCAATTCCAAAATCCTGAGCAATAATATCAATTGGTTCGGATACTGTAGATATAAATGGTGATACACCAAGGTATTTTGGATTTATTCCCAATGCAATATGCTGCATTACTGTATTACACACAATTACCACTTCACAAATCTGATTTGAAGAGATATTTTCTTTTTCTTCCAATTCATTCAGTAATTCATTCAATCCATCTATCAACAACTCTCGTAATTCTTCTACACCATTTTTAACATTTGCACAATAGGATACTCTAGTTAGAACATCATCACCAAAACTAATCTGAGGATTCATAATAGTGGCCGATTGTGTCGTTCCACCTTTCTCCAAATCACATAGATATGCTGCAATTGTAGTTGTCCCTACATCTATTGCTACTCCATATTTCTTTTTATAATCTCCAGATTCTACATTAATAATTTTTTTATTATAAAGTATTGTTACATTTATTTTCCAATGGTTTTCTCTCAAAACCCGAGATAGTTGTTTTAATACTTGAAAATCAATTTCCAAATCATTACTTACTTCACTATAGTTATTTATTAGTGCCTCTTTTATTCTTGTAACATCATCCCTATTATTTTTAAGCGAAGCCTTATCTAATTCTAAATAGTATGTCTTAATTGCTGGTTTCAATGTAACATCTTTTTCTTTTGCATCTTTTAGAATTATCCCTTCACTCATTCTACTTTCTTTAGGAATCTCTACTACAACACTGCCTCTCACTTTAGTTACACATGCAAGTCTGTAATTTTGTGCAATTTCATAGTCATTAAAATTCTCTTTTTCAATATCCTCTATTGGGTAAACACTTCTTATTGATGATTTAATACCATACGCATCAAACACACCTTCAATTATTTTTATCCTACATTTTTTACATGTTTTTTGCCCACCACAATATGCTGTGATACCAATGCCAAGTCTTTGAGCTGCATGTAAAATTGTTTCGTTTTCCTCAATTGAGGTTATTATACCCATAGGTTGAAATACAATTTTATGCTCCATAAAAATCTCTCCTTTAACTTTCATTTCATACTTGCACTTCATTCAAAAAAAGCGTAACAAAAAAGAGAAGCATACTATTTATATACTCCTCTTTTATAATGGCAATTTGACAGCATATTAGAAAAGATAATGTTCTTCATACAATAAAAACATTATAAATATAATCATAATTACTTTATGGCGGAAAGTCCCGGCGTTGCACCCGGCTGTACGAATTTAGAGTCCGTATAATCACTACGATTCACCCTCCACATATCAAAGTAAACTTTGGACTAATACTCTAAGGCTATATAAATCTGACTATAAAAGTCAAAAGATTATAATCACCTTAACTAAAAAATCACCTTAACCTTTTAGTATAAAAAGTATTAGTCTTAAGCATACTTTTTATTTGTTTTTTCATTATCCCTCAGTAAAAAGATTTTATTTATTCCAATAGGTAAGTCCTAAATCAGTAAGTATCTTCACTGCCTCATCATATACAGCAACATATTCATCTGTTGGTACAATTCTCAAAACATCATAACACTCCTGGAATCTCTTTCCCTTCGGTGCAGTTTTATAATCCTTTTCATATAATGAAACTAATTTATCAAGAAGAATATTTGCCTCATGAACATCCATACCTGCAACTGCATGTGCCACTTCCCCCATCATTCTTGCTTCCATTGCAGTAAATAAATCGGTAGAAACACCTTTACATGATGCAACACCTGATAATACTTCACGACCACTAACTGTATCAGTAATCGCTTGTGCTGCTGTTTCGAGTAAACACATAACAGTACACGGACCAGCCAATGTATAATACTGATTTCCCAACATTAAATGAGTATTTTCTTCAATCGCCTTTGCTGCATGACCAGCAACTAAAAGGGCTTCCCTTGCAGTAGTAATACCCCATCTAACATGTACAGGACCATCTAAATGCCATGTAGCTTGCAACATTACAAAAGAGTTAATAGTTGTTGCGATGTCAACGATAGTAGTGGTTTCTAACCCACCAGCATATCCCCCAAAAATCGGCATCTGTTCTACCATTACATTTACACCAGCTGTTGCATAATGAGCACCGACAACCAACGCACCTACGTCAATTTTCAGTTCATTCAACTGGGAAACTTCATGGGAATCAGATGGACGCATGCCGCCTTCGAAATCTGCAGCGATCACACCTGCGGCACTAAGAGAAGTTTCATTGCCCTACAATCCCATTCCTTTTCTGCCAGCTCTTACTTGAGCTTCACGTACTTGAATTGCTTCTGAGCGGACAGCCATAATCTCCCACGGAGAGTTAGGAACGGGGTCTTTACCCATAACAGTTTGCATTACGCCATCAACAATAGTATCTACTATTCTTTCTTGAGCGTATGATTGATGAATTGGAAGAAACATTTCTTCCGAACATGGTGAACCAGTTGGACCACCTTGAATCAAAGGAGCTTTTTTGGAACTGGAATGTCTTGGCGTAACAATGTGTGCTTCTTTATCTTCACCAAATATAAATTGTCTTGGTGCAGAATCAAGTGCATTCAACACCTCATCCCTTGTATATTTTATTACTCTACCTGTATCAATACAATATATACCGCATTCTACAAGCATATCCAAACCTGCATTAAACAAATTATCAATAAGCTCTTTATTTTCAGGAATTACAGTTTTTTTATCCATTTTGATGTTGTATTTCTTCTTTAGAGCTGTTGCTGTTTGAGGAATGACTTTAAAATCCCAATCCTTTTCCTCCATCTTAGGACCACTCTTCGCTCTATCATACACATCGAAAACGGTAACCCCTTTCCCGATTGCATTCATATTAAGCACTCCTTTTCTTTGAAATTAATTCTTTTGCCAAAGCAACTGCCTCTGTTGCTGTATCTGTATATCCATCAGCTCCGATACTATCACACCATTCCTGTGATACTGGCGCCCCACCATACATAACGATAAAATCATCACGTATACCTTCTTCTTTCAGCAAATTGATAATATCCCTTTGAGCTGGCATGGTAGTAGTCATAAGCGCTGAACCAACAATAAAATCCGCTTTATATTCTTTCGCTTTTTCTACTACCGTTTCAACAGGAACATCCCGACCTAAATCGAAAACATTAAAGTTATTTGCAATAAACATAGTTTTTACAATATTTTTACCAATATCATGAATATCACCTTGAACAGTATGTATAATGACTGTTCCATTAGATGCATTGCTTTTTTCTTCACTTGTCAACTTGCTAGTTAAAACTTCCACCGCCATTTCAAATGCGTCAGCAGCCATTAACAGTTCAGGTACAAATGCTTCACCTTCATCGAATAAATCACTCATTTCCTTCATTCCTACCGAAAGGCCCTCGCTAATACACTCTAATGGGTCAGCTCCAGCTTCAAGCGCAATGTTGGCAGCTTCAACTGCTAAATCAGAATCCATTTCAGTTATTGACTGTTTTAGTTTCTCTAAAATTTCTTCTTTGCTCATCATTACCCTCCTTATCTTTCCTTCTTAAAACTCGATAATGAATCTTTAACATTCTTAGTGGTGAAAGTAATCTAATTCATATTGAATTTTAATAAATAATTCCCCTGCACTCTATTCCAAATCCATGTACATATTTAAATTATACTGGCCACTGTAATATATTAAAGGTACAATTATTTGTTTTTTTTGGTGACAGCAGAATTAATTTTTCATAAGGCAAAATCAAATAATATTGTATATGTATTTTTTGAAACTCCCTTATATAATTATTATTTTGGAATCCTATAACATAGATTTGTGAATTTCTTGAACAAATAACTTTAAAATTTCTCTGCTGTCCTTATCATCACTATACAAGTATTCTAAATGCCACTGTATTCCCCAAATAAACCTTTTTGATTTACTACATATCCCTTCTATTAAACCATCTGGTGCATATGCCATAACTTCTAAATCTTTTCCAAGTGTCTTTATTCCTTGATGATGATAACTATTTACTCCTATTTCTTCTTTTTCCAAAAGTCTATACAATGAAGAGTTTTTTTCTAGCCGTACATTATGTACTTTACGGTTGTAAGGTGCTTTCATTTGATGCTTTACTTCAGGAGTGTTCAATAGATCACTAGGTAAATCCTGATATAATGTTCCTCCTAATTCAACATTTATTAAATGAATTCCTCTACAAATACCCAAAACAGTCTTATCTTCTACATAAGCTCTTCTAAATAGCTTTCCTTCCAGTTCATCTCTCTTGTCATTATATACTCCACATTTTTCTGAGATAGCTTCACCATAACATGCAGGATTTATATCTTGTCCTCCTGTCAATAAAAAACCATCACATAACTCATACACCTGATTTAATTCTTCATCAGTAACTTCCAATGGCAAAATAATAGGAATACCTCCAGCTTGTCTTATCCCTTCCATATATTTTGGCAACATCCAGATACTATCTTTCTCTTCATCAAATAATGGTGTAACACCTACAATTGGTCTCATAACATCACCCTATCTTTTTTTTAAGAATCACCAAAAATTCTATAAATCAACAGGACACTAAGTTTTTCAATGCTTCACCAGTAATCTGATACCTGGTCCATTCATTTAATGGTTGTGCACCTAATGATAAATAGAAATCAATACTAGGTTTATTCCAGTCAAGACACAACCAGTCGAGTCTTTGACAACCTCGCTCCACAGCTATATTTGCCAATTGTTTAATAAGTGCCTTACCATAACCTTTTTTTCGATATCCCGGTTTTACAAATAAGTCTTCTATAAACAATCCTGCCTTTGCCGAAAAGGTAGAATAAACATTATAAAACAATACGAAACCAACTTCTTTATTGTCTTCCATCACAAAAATAACCTCTACTCTTTTATCCACAAACAGCCACTTTCTTAATACATTCTCTGTGATGACTAATTTGTCTTCCATATTTTCATATGTTGCTAATTCTTTTATAAACTTTAAAACCAAATGCGTATCTTCCTGTAATGCAAAACGAAAACTATAATTGCTCATACTACACTCCTTTATTTATAGTTATACCTTAGCCCATTACAATATTTTTCACCACTTATTATGTATCACCTTATTTCAAGAACTGAAGCTCCAAAGCTATAATACATCATTTTTGTCTTTTAAAAAAGGTATAATTTTCAAATATTTTATGTGACAATCTCAAACTACTATATAAAAAAGAGCCATCCCACTAAGAAAATAGTGCACAGCTCTTTTTTCTGTAATAAAATAGTATACCTCCATGTAGTATATAGCTTGGAATTAGTAGGTTACAGAAGGTCTTTGCCAGGATAGGTACTCACCGCCGTGCAAGTGCATATTATTCCAAGAACTAAGCTACACTTGCACTATAAAAAAAGTTTTTTGATTTTTCTTTATTCAACGTTATTTGATAATGCTGCTTCATCTCTCTGTCCTGTTCTGATTCGAACTACTTCTTTTATTTCAGACACAAAAATTTTTCCATCACCAATTTCTCCAGTATCTAATACTTTGACTGCAACTTCAATTATATCTTGAACTGGAACGGTACTTACAACTATGTCCACTTTTACTTTCGGTAATAAATAAATATGTTTTTTAACACCTCGAATCAATAAATCCATCCCTTTTTGTACTCCACAACCTTCTACTTCTGTCACAGTCATTCCTTCAACACCTATTTCAAATAATTTTATTCTTAGCTCCTCAAATTTCTCACGTCTTGTTATTATTGTCACTTTACTCATTTTTATCGCCATATTAATTACCTCCTTCTAATTATAATGCAGCCCTACCTTCTTGCTTCGTACGTATTTTTATTACGTTTTCTTCTTCTTCCACAAAAATTTTGCCATCACCTATTTCACCTGTATAAAGTACTTTTCTAGCTTTTTTCACAATCTCTTCCACTGGAATTTCTGAAACTACCATCTCAAACATTACTTTGGGCAATAATCTTACTTCTGTTTTGATACCTCTATAATAACGCACCTCTGCTCGTTGCACACCACAACCTTTTACCCTTGTCACAGTCATTCCTGTTATGCCCAATTCCACCAATGCTTGTCGAAGTTCTTCCTGTTTTTCTATTCTTGTAACAATTGTTACTCTACTCAATATATCTCCCATAAAACAGCACCTCTCTTTCCACTTGAATTTTTATAATCCATTTTTAGTCGTTTTCAAAAAATAACCTATACAATACTTATGTTACAAATCCGCTCAAATCAAATCTTTTTGAGACTGCTATTGACCAGTTATTTTTTTTGAATCACCTTATCTTCCCTTGCTATACCTTTTAATACTTCAGCCATTTTTTTACAACCTTTTCGAATATCTTCTTCTACCATTGAGTTAAATCCCATTAAGAAAATACCTTCTTCAGCTCTTTTTTGATCGTGCCAATACATCTTAATGCCATAAATCGCTATAGATGCTTGTGCCATTTCTCGAATCATTTTTTTTTGGTTCTTACAATTTTTAAATCGAACCAAAGTGTGAACACCTGCAGGCGGAGTAAATATCTCAATTTCATCCGACAAAAACTCTTTAATTGCATTAACCAATACTATATATTTTTTTTCATTAATTAATGATACTCTCCGCAAATGCTTTTCTAACATACCATCCTCAATAAACTGAGCTAGCGCAAGTTGATGGTAACTCGGAAGAGATGAATTAAAATACCTGTATTTTATGTCGTATCTATCAATTAATTTTTCTGGTAAAATCACATATGCACACCTAATTGATGGTGACAACACTTTGGACAAAGTACCTACATATATCACCTTCTGGCATCTATCTAATGATTGTAACGAAGGAATAGGCATAATCCCATATCTAAATTCGCTGTCATAGTCATTCTCTATTATATATGCATCATTTTGACATGCCCATTTCAACATTTTATTTCGATTAGAAATCGAAGTTACAACTCCAGTTGGAAACTGATGGGAAGGTGTAATATATAAGATGTTGCAATTTGTTTTAGACAATAAATCTAAATCAACTCCATCTTCTAAAACAGGTATTGATGTAATACAATAACCTTTCTCTTCAAACAAATACCTCATAGCATCATATCCTGGTTCTTCATATGCTAAACGATTTACTTCAGCAGGCAACAAACTTGTAACTATATTCATAGCATATTGGGTACCAGCACATATAATGATTTGTTCAGGCTTGCAATTAACACCTCTATGTCTATTTAAAAAACCACAAAGGCTCTTTCTTAAAAGTTCATTTCCCTTATTACTGTCGTATGAAATAGAAGTACTACTAGATTCTGCAAGCATCGCATTTTGTACATACTTTTTCCATTTACTCCACGGAAATAAATCCGAATCTATACTTGCATATTCAAAATCATACTTGGCCTTTTTCTTTTCTTCAACCTTATCTCTATTATTTTCACTAATTAATGAACTATTAAGACAAAAATAATCATTTTCTATGTCTTCGACAAAATAGCCAGCACCTGGGACTGATCGGATATACCCCTCTGCAAGTAATTGTTGATATGCTCTATCTACAGTGTTTCTACTCACTTGTAATTCCTTTTCCACAACCCTCAAAGAACTTAATGCCGCATTCTTAGGCAATATTCCACTAACAATTTGCTGCTTCAATTTTGAATATAACTGTTCATATAAAGGGATATTATCTTTTTTATTTAGATATATCATTAATATCACACATCCTTTTACGTAGAAAGTACATTCAGTCTTTAATATTAAGCAAAATAAAAAAGTAACTGGAGTTTCTTGAAAAACATTTTGCAACACTTTTTGGCTCTTATAAAGTAAATAATCATTCTTTGGTTACAAATTCAGGATACGCCTCTAAAGCATGCTCTGAAATATCCAGTCCTCTAATTTCGTCTTCTCTTGATACACGTAATCCCATTACTTTCTTTAAAACAAAGAACAATATACCGCTTGCAACTATTGACCATGCTGCTATTGACAGCACTCCTATTAATTGAATTCCAAGCAACTTAACACCACCACCGTAGAAAAGTCCCTGTATTTCTGTTTCTCTTGTTGCAAAAAAACCTATGCAAAGCGTTCCAATAACACCACCAGCGCCATGGACACTGATTGCACCAACAGGGTCATCCACTTTAACAATCCTATCAAAAAATTCAATACTAAAAATAACTACAATTGCTGTAACTGCACCAATAATTGCTGCACCACGTAAATCAACATATTTACATCCAGCCGTTATTCCCACAAGTGCACCAAGAGCTCCATTCATCGAAATACCAATATCAGGTTTTTTGTATCGTATCCAAGTTGTAAATAATGCTACTACAGCACCAACTCCAACTGCAATTGTTGTTGAAACAGCAGTATATAATACATTTTCATTGAATGCTAATTCTGAACCTGGATTGAATCCATACCATGCTAACCACAATATAAAGAAACCTAAGCATGCCATAAAAATGTTACTAGGTGGAAATGCATTTACTTTTCCATGCTTATCATATTTTCCAATTCTAGGTCCAACCATAATAGCTCCCATCATTGCTGACCAACCACCAATAGAATGCACTGCTGTTGAACCTGCAAAATCCATAAATCCTAATTGAGCTAACCAGCCACCGCCCCAGATCCAATGAGCACCTATCGGATATATAACTGCACTAATTATAAAACTAAAAATCAAATACGATGAAAACTTTGTTCTTTCAGCAACTGCACCTGAAACAATAGTTGCTGTAGCTGCACAAAACATTAATTGAAAGAAGAAAAATACTGCTGGTGATAGTGTGCCACCCGTATCATATCCGAGTGGATTTAAAAACAAATCTCCACCAATAATACCCGACTTATCTACACCATACATCAAACCAAATCCAACTAAACAATACGCTATTGTTCCCAAACCAAAATCCATAAAATTTTTCATCAAAATATTAACTGTATTTTTTTGTCTTGACACCCCTGCTTCCAATAACGCAAACCCTGCCTGCATAAAAAATACTAATATACCTGCAACAAATATCCATAATGAGTTCAATCCATATTCAAATCCCATTCTCTCCATCTCCTATTCCTAATATTATTTTTGGCAACTTTTACTATTTGTCTATTTGTAAATATTTAAATTTACCTAAAACAAAAAATATTAACATAACGCCCTAACAAATATGTTTTTTCACGATTAAGAAAATAAAAAAATTATCAACAGGTATTATACCGCAACGATATAACTATCCTCATTGATAATTTAATATGACATTTGGAATAGAAATAAAAAATTTGAAATATAAATTGTAAACTACTTTAACCACTAAATACAAAATAACACACTATATGAATGTAGTCAATATAAAAATTTCAAATTCTCTAAAACACTATTTAGAGTTCATTATTTCTTCGAAACGCACATTCTTTATACTCCTCATTTCATCAGCATGCTCCGAACTTTTTTCTTAGACAGTCGTAATTTTTTTAAAATCTTATAACTCAACATGAAAGTTTGTATGCAAAATCCTTCATCTTCTCCAATCATAGCTTTCATCACCTTATCTTAGTAAACATCCCCTATTATAATAAAATAAATTTTTACAATAATATACCTTCCAAGAAAATTCGCTTCGCTCATGACTTTTCTTGTTCGCTAGGGAACCCTATGGTTCCCTTCGACGGATGCTTCGCATCCTGAGCACCCTCCTTAAACCGG